>Ga0209417_1000134_pt1 | contig 201410 bp, 166 predicted proteins | sample RifGroF2_FD_184002 | JGI IMG/M metagenome (GOLD analysis project Ga0209417, IMG submission 184002) | Groundwater microbial communities from Rifle, Colorado, USA - Groundwater F2 (SPAdes) (version 2) | ecosystem: Environmental > Aquatic > Deep subsurface > Groundwater | place: Rifle, Colorado... | reverse complement strand
AATCTTGTATTCTCCGTATATGCCGGAGAATACAAGATTCATATCGAGCCGGAACAACGGCATCTTCCAAAGGGCGGAGATCGCCTTCACCGCCAGGCTTTTTCCACATCCGCTGACTCCCATGATAAGCAGTCCCTTCGGGGGCATGATGCCGGCGTCGATGGCCTCCTTTGAAAAAACCTTTTCACGTTTGACCAGCCAGTCCTTGAGATTGCCGAGGCCGCCAATGTTGGAAACCAGGGCGCGAGGAGGGACGAATTCAAGATATCCGGTCTTTTTTATGATGACTTCCTTCTCGTCGAATATCTCATTGAAGATCGGCTCCTTCTCCGTCTTGCCGGATTTGAAGATCCTGTGCAGGATGCTGTCGATTCCCGCCATCGAAAGTCCTTTGAGCGCGATCTTTATCTCATCATTGTATGTTTCGGGCACTTTTGTATTTGGATATTTGCTCCTGATGCGCCTGAGTTCCTCGGCGATCTCATCGTCGCTTGGAGGAGGGACGTCGATCAGGTGGATTTCCTCGCGCAGGTTGTCAGGGAGCTTCAGTTCGGGGCTGATCATGAACAGGGATTTGCCTGTGCCTGCGGTCTTGCCGTAGTTGAATTCCCTGAGCGCCCTCCTGACCTCGGGATTGTCCAGATATTCTGAAAGATCCTGGAAGGCGTAGATGGATTTACTGCCATCTTCGGTGATGGTCCTGATGGCCTCCGCCGGATCCCTGGTCTTTTCGGGCTTGCCTGTCTTTGATAGGCCGCTGACACAGCTCCAAGTCTCGAACTTGAGGGAATTTTCAGAGGCGACCTGTTCGAGCATGGGCAGCACCCTGGTCTCTTCGGGACATAGGACATAGACAAGGGCCTTCTGTCCGAGGATTGCCTTTTCAAACTGTGTCTTCAGTGTCGCCATATGAAATCCTTTATTCAAAACGATATTATAGGATGGCCTTCCGCGGATTCAAGTCGAGTTAAGGGGAATACGGCGTCCATGCCTCTCCATTGAATCCGTTAAGGTTGAATTCTACGAATGGCAAGTATATATTTTTCATATGAAAAGTAAGAAATACCGAGTGAATCGAGATGTGTTGTCAGTTTCCAAGATAAGGGAATCTGATGAGTACATTTATTGGGGTAAAAAAACTTCGGCAGACAGGCTGGAGGAACTCGAAATAAACAGGCAGATAGTCTATGGCTACGGTGAAACTCCCCCGAGACTTCAAAGAATTCTTGAAATTGTTGAGCGAAGAAAAACTTGAATATTGATAAGCTTGCCTGACTTGCTTAAAAACAAGAAATCTGCGGGACGGCATAAGGATCTGGATGACTTGGAGCATCTGCGTCGAACTGGTAAAACGCAAGGACAAATGGAATGGGCGAAACATGGAAAATGCAGGTGATTTATTACTTGGAAGCTGTCCTGTGTAAGACATGTAGTTCTCAGGTTTAGTTATAACTATTTTGCTTTCGCTCGGGATATTTATTATGCATAAAATAATCTTGCTCTTAAGTATTGTCTTGTATGGTTGTGGAAAACCAAGTACTGAGCAATCTAAGAGCGACTTGTCTAATTCTTCAGGGGGTAATAATTCCAGACAAGAATTACATGTTGCTGAACTTGCCCAAAAGCTAAGTGACAAGGATCCCCGAGTGAGATACAGGGCAGCTGAAGCACTTTCCATGTTGGGGGAGAAGTGTGCGCCGGCATTACCACAGCTGATGGATCATATAGATGATGAAGAATGGGCCCGTTTCGATAACGAAGGAGGAGCTGTCAGGTTAATGGTAGACAGGGCACTTTTTCAGATTAAAGATGGTGTTGAGCCTCTTTTGATTTCAAGTCTGGAAAGTCCAAACCCGGTGCGCAGGAGAAATGCCGCATCACTCCTCGCATTGCGGAAAGACCCGAGCGCAATCAAATCCCTGATTAAGTTGCTTAAAGATCCCGATCGTCTTGTCAGGGCAAATGCCGCAGAGGGATTAGGATATTTCCATCTGCCAGAAACAGCTTTGCCTATTGCAGGATTACTCAAAGATGAGGATTGGTTTGTCAGGATGAAAGCAGCTTCTGCACTTGCCTTGGCAAAATCTTCAATTGTTGTGCCTCAGCTCATGGAAGCATTGAAGGATCAGGAAGAGAACGTTAGATGTGCAGCAGCTGAATCTCTTGGCTTTATCGGTGATGTACGGCCAATAGAAGTATTGTCCATGTTGGCAGAAACAGACAAGTCGAAAGATGTCCGTAATGCTGCAGCAGATGCATTGAAACGAATAAAAGATTCCCAGGAAAATCTGAATAAAATCAATCTGGAAGGTGTAAAGGCTAGGCATAAAAACCAAGGTTAAAGCAGGTTGCCGGCGCCAGGAGGCCGCCAAGGTGGACCATTCCCATCCTGACAGGAGTGACGTATTGCAGATAAAGCAAAGAAAGCAAAAGGACAGCCCTTGCGGGCTTGAGGTACAAACGAATTCCATTGCGTCCGCACGTAAAATTTCCGCTTGCATTTTCAGTTAGTTCATCTAATTTCAATCATCTAGGAAACTCAAATTTTCATAATGGCGCAGGACAGCATCCTGTGTTTTCATATCAATGATGGAAGACAAGACAGAACCGGTCAAACCGGAAAAGAAGATTTTCAATCGACTCCTCAGGCTGAGCTGGCAGTACCGTGCCGGCTGCATAAAGGTCATAGTATTCCAGGTGCTCCTTCTCGCCTTTGAAATATTCGGACTCGCCCTCATCGGTGTCGGCGTGGACTATATAAAATTCGTCGCCACCACGACAATTTCCCATGAGATGCGGAATTCAGGGATCTGCTCCTCCGGGAATATCAAATATCTGCAGGAGGATGCGCATGCCGGAATCATTCCCTACGTCATCCCCAAGACACCTTCCTGGCCTTTCCACATCAAGCCGCCTGCCGAATGGACGACGATTGAGATCCTGATAGCCATTGCCATCGCAAACATCATCTTTGCATTGGTACGCTATTTTCTGACCTACCAGTGCAGCATCGCGGTCGTGAAGCTGCTCCAGCAGGGGATCGTGGTCGATCTCAGGTCCAAGATATACTCGAAGCTGCAGAGGCTGAGCTTCAGGTTCTTCGATTCGCGTACGAGCGGCACCCTCATCAACCGTGTCACAGGAGATGTCCAGTCGGTCAGGCTCTTCATCGACGGTGTGATAATCCAGGGCGTCGTCATTTTGATCTCCATAGCGGTCTACCTCTCGTACATGCTTATGATCCATGTGAAACTCACGTTCGTGTGCATGCTTGCGGTTCCTTTCATGTGGGTCTTGTCGGCTTATTTCTCGAAGAAGCTCAAGCCTGCATACATCAAGGACCGCGACAACGTCGACAAGATGATCCTCGACATGGTCGAACGCGTCCAGGGAATCCATGTCGTCAAGGGGTTTGCGCGTGAAAACGAGGAGCTGGTGAAACTCGCCGAGGACAACAAGTCCGTGCGCGACCAGAAATGGAAGATATTCGGGTTCGTCAGCCTTTTCCATCCGCTCATAGACATGCTGGCGCAGTTCAACGTGATAGTCCTTCTCGCCTATGGAGGATATCTTGTCATCATCGACGAACTTCCGCTCGGTACCGGACTGATCGTCTTCCTCGGGCTTCTCCAGAGGTTCTCCGGGCGAGTCAACACCCTTGCCGGAATAGTGGACCATCTCCAGCAGAGCGTGGCCGCCGCGAGCCGTGTCTTTGAAATCCTGGACGCCCCGATAGAGATCCAGAGCCCGGAGAATCCTGTCAAGATGGAGAGGGCGGCCGGGGCGGTCTCCTTCAAGGGTGTCTCATTCGAATATAATCCCGGTGAACGTGTGCTTGACCACATCGATTTTGAAATCAAGCCCGGGCAGTTTGTCGGAATACTCGGTACGACAGGATCCGGCAAGAGCACGCTGCTCAGCCTGATCCCCAGGTTCTATGACGTCAAGATGGGGGCGGTGCTGCTGGACGGCAAGGATGTGCGCAAATATGATGTCGATGATCTGCGCAGGCAGATTGGGATCGTCTTCCAGGAGAGCTTCCTCTTCAGCAACACGATAGCCTCCAACATTTCCTTCGGCCATCCCAGCGCCACGAGGGATGAAGTCATAAGGGCTGCGAAGATCGCAGCAGTGCATGATTTCATCATGACTTTGCCGCAGGGCTACGACACTGTCATCGGGGAGGCGGGCTCGGATCTTTCCGGCGGGCAGAAGCAGAGGCTCGCGATAGCCAGGTCGATCCTCCTTGATCCTCCGCTGTTCCTCCTTGACGATCCGACGGCCTCGGTGGATCCGGAGACGGAGAAGGAGATCTTCGAGGGGATAGACGGCGCGATGAAGGGCAGGACCACGTTCATGGTCACCAACAGGATCAGCGTGCTGAAGCGGTCCGACGTCGTCCTTGTGATGCACCGCGGCCAGATCATCCAGCGCGGCACCCACGACGAACTTATAAAGGCGAAGGGACATTACCGCAGATCGGCCATAATCCAGTCCGAATTCGAGAAGTCGCAGACTGACGGCACGGTGGCGAAGGAGACAGCATGAGCACAGTAAAACAATCACCTATAGCGTATATAAGGAAGGACCATGAGCGCAGGCAGAAGCCTCTGGACTACGGAATGTTCGTGCGCATCTTCTCGTATACGAAGCCATATGCGCTGAAGAGGAACATCCTGCTCGGGCTTGTCATATCGCGTTCCATCCAGCTGCCGATCCTCCTCTGGGGCATAGGCGCGATCATAAACGGCCCGATAAACAGCCATGACGTCAATGGAATGATATGGGCGGTCGGAGCATTCCTGGCGTTCACGCTTTTCACGCAGTTCACCTTCCATTTCAGGCAGAGGCTTGCACTGGAACTCGGTGAATCGGTGATCCATGACGTGCGCCGCGACCTGTTCAAGCACATGATGAATATGCCGATGGGATTCTTCAGCCGTACAAGGCTGGGGAGGCTGATCAGCCTTTTCACCTCCGACGCGGAAGCTGTCAGGAACGGAATCCAGTCGGTCGTCTTTGTAACCATGGTGCAGGCGGGAAACATGATAATCGCGGCCGTCCTGATGTTCTGGTACGACTGGAAGATGTTCATGGTGGTGCTTGCGATGGCGCCGATCATCTGGGGTTTGAACCGCTATTTCCGCCAGCGGCTGATAAACGCGTACCGCGCAGTGCAGGAGAGCTTCAGCCGCGTCACTGCAACCGTCGTCGAGTCAATCAAGGGTATGAAGATCATCCAGGGATACTCGAGGCAGGATCTGAACTCCGAAATGTTCCGCGACCTCGTCTACGACCATTCAACCTACAATCTCAGGGTGACACAGGCTGAGGCGACATTCCTGCCGCTGCTCGAGGTGAACAGCCAGCTCTTCCTCTCGGCGCTCCTCATATACGGCGGCTCACGCGTGCTCGGACATGACATGACGCTTGCCAGCTTCATCCAGTTCTTCTTCCTTTCCGGCATGTTTTTTTCGCCGATACAGACTCTTGCCGGACAATACAACCAGGCGCTGACGGCAATGGCTGGCGCTGAAAGGCTGTTCAACTTCCTGGACAGCAAGCCCGACTGGAAGGACGTTGATAATGCAGTCGTGCTCGACAAGGTGGACGGAAAAGTCGAATTGAAGGATGTGACATTTGAGTACAAGCCTGAAAGGCCGGTGCTGTTAAATATCAGCTTTACCGCAGAGCCGGGACAGACGATCGCCCTTGTGGGTTCGACTGGCAGCGGCAAGACGACCGTCACAAACCTGATCACCAAGTTCTACCTGCCGACCCAGGGACAGGTGCTCATCGACGGAAGGGATATTTTGGAGATCGACACCAAGTCGCTCAGGCGCCGTCTCGGAATCGTGCTCCAGGTCAATTTCCTCTTCACGGGCACGGTGATGGAAAACATCCTCGTAGGAAGGCCGGGCGCGTCGGAGCAGGATGCACTCGAGGCCGCGAAGAAGATTGACTGCCTGGATCTCATCGAGGCGCTGCCCGAAGGTTTCCAGACGAGGGTGGGGGAGAGCGGCGTCGGACTTTCGCTCGGACAGCGCCAGATCATCTGTTTCAGCCGTGCGATGCTCGCAAATCCGAGGATCTTCATCCTTGACGAGGCGACGAGCTCCGTGGATGCGATTACCGAGGAACGTCTGCAGAACGCCCTTTCAAAACTTCTTGCCGGCAGGACAAGTTTCGTCGTGGCGCACAGGCTGAGCACGATCAGGAATGCGGACATCGTGCTTGTCATGGATGCGGGAAGGATCGTCGAAAGGGGCACTCACCGCCAGCTTCTCAAGCTCAACGGCGTCTATGCCAGGCTCTACCGTGAATTCATGGTCGCACATGAGCTGTAGGACAGTAAAATCCAGCTGTTGGTATTTCTGAGCCGTGAAATCCCTGCTGTCATTTCCCGGCGGGAGTGACGGCCTTTGAATTTCCACCCAGCATGTAGGGGCCATGCTGTGACAATTCTACAAAGCCAGGAATCGTTGCAAGCTTGTCTTTGAACCGGGTCCTTGTAAGGATGAAAATCTTCTTGTCGGTCTTAAGCAATTCTATGAACTCGTCATTGTCGTCGGCTGAATCGAAACGGTATCTTTTCATTTCTTTCCCGACGTAATAGAACAAGCAGGGCTTCCATAGGCCATAAGCCGCGATGAATTCGCCTCCTGATATCCTCCGCTTGAGATCAAGCGCCATGTCCTTTGCCGGCTGCTGGATGTGTCTTATGGTATATGCCGCGGAGAAGAAACCGGCAGTGCAGATGAAAAGGCCGCTGAAGCAGACAAGCATGACCATCCTTTCCGGCATTTTCCGGCGGAAAACAGTCACTGCGGCAAATGCAGCAAGGCCAGTCAGGATTATCGCGAGCGAAGACAGGAGGGCCGAAGGAGGTGCGGCAGGAAGGGCATATTCATTCTTGTCGGGGACAAGGTTTTTGACCATGTATTCCCAGGACGACGGCAACATGAAATACAGGATGACTGCGGCAATGATAAAAGCAAGCGACAGCACAATGTGGAGGCCCATGAAGGCATGGGTTGAGATGTTTGAGGTCTTGGTGCGGTTGAAGAGAAGGGAAAGGTAATATCCGGACAATATCCCCAGGAATGGCACGGCAGGCAGTATGTAATGTGGCAGTTTTGTGGCTGCGACCGTGAAGACGGCGACAACTGCTGCAACTATTATTGCCGAGAAGAATATAAGTCTTTCCAGCGGAGTGGAGAGCTTCCCCTTCATCCATCTTTCAGCTGCGTCGATGAATCCCGCCAGGGACGATGGGAAGAATGGATAAGTGAACAGCATTATTATCAGGAAATAATAGAAAGGGATGCCTGCGTGTCCGACCAGTGATTTAGTCCCGCGTTTGAGGATCTGTTTCATAAAAAAATCGTTGATGAACGCGTCCCCCATCTTCAGATAGACGACGAAATACCAGAAATTCAGGATCAGGAAAATGACAATTCCCGCCGGTATCAATGATTTTTTCAACACGCTCAGGGTTTTCCTCTGCGAAAACGCGTAGATGAGCGCGGAAGGGATGATCACCGCAGGAGCAACAGGCCCCTTGGTCAGGAAGCCCAGGCTGAGGCCGGTCCAGAAGATCAAGTACCATGGCCATGTCTTTGAATCTTTCTCCGTCGCTATGAAAAAGCCCAGCAGGGAAACAGTCGTGAACAGTACAAGGGGCATGTCAACGAGGAAAGTCTTTGCGACGACCGCAAATATCGGGGAAAATGCCGTTGAGATGATAATGAGCGAGGAAGTGAGGACGTTCCCGGATATTTTATAGATGAACATGAACATGAAGCAGAGGAGCAGGACGGCTGAGAATGCAGATCCGGCCCGGAGCGAGAATTCATTGGATCCCAGGATTTTCTGGAAGAAACCGGAAAGCCAGAAGGCGAGAATCGGCTTATCAAGGAATTTCTTCCCGTTGATCTCGGGAATGAATATGTCACCGCTCCTTTCCATGTTCAGGGCCACGGTGGCATAGAGGCCCTCATCCCTGTCCGTGAACGGATATGAGCCAAGTCCCGTAAAAAACACGATTGCGCACAGCAGCAGCAGCAGACAGGCGGCAGTCCTCGGCTTTTCAAGATAGGATTTGAAGTCGTTCATTGTGGCTTTCCCTGTTCAAGCGTCTTTCATTCCTGTTCCGCGTTCCTTGACATCAAGGAGAGCTTCATTTTTCATTCTTCTCTTTTTCTGGAATCTGATGCATGCGACAACTATGATGATTAAAAGGCAGAATAAAAGCCCCCTGTACAGTATTGTCCTGAAAATGTCCACTGTCGCCGGCTTTGTTCCCTGAGGCTTGTCTCCAGAATACCTGAATACGGGATTCAAATAGAACTTCGTCCCGTCCTTGAAAGTTATCTCAGTCCTGATGTAGGTGTCTTCGGGGATTATGGCATATGAGGACGCCGAGGTTGACTTTGCCGCTTTCCTTGATGCTCCATCCTGCCCTATGAATTTGATTTCATCCGCCTCTTCATTGACAGCAACCTCCAGTACGCCATTTGTGACTTCCACGCGCAGCAACGAGGGAAGCTTGCTTATCCGGGCCGCTTTATTCTCATATGTCTCATCGCGGATCTGCAGTTTTGCGAAAAGCACACCATAGTTCCTGCCGGTTTTCAAGGCGTCGACGATCCCCTCCCTTGTGAAGGAATCCGCATTGATCATATTGAAGCATCTGGCGACCTGCCTTGTCTTGCTGATGTCATGGGTGTCGTCCCCGGCTTCCAGATAGGCGATGCGTCCTGCGGACAAGGCGGCATCCCAGTGCTGTTCCGATGTCCTGTAATGATTCAGGACCTCCAGGCAGTCGTAGTTCGTGAGATATTTCATTTCGTCAATCGTATAGCCATAGGCAAAAGCAGGATGGGCAAGGCTCACAATCTCATTGTCCCCCTTCAGCAGATTAATGATGAACTGTTTCTGATCCTTGAATTGATAGACGGGGAAGTCAATCCATGTCGTCCGGTTCGCACCTATGCATAAATGATGGGTCTTCTGGATCCCGTATCCATGTTCGTATGCGGGAATAAAGCATGATTTGTCATAGCTGGAATCGGAAATGGACATGTAGTTTGAAATGCTGGCAATATCATAGCCAAGCATCTTGTATGCACGGAAGGCATCCTCGGCACTGTCCTTCCCGCTGGTCACTCCGGCATAGGATCTCGTGTGCAGATGGAAGTTGCACCTGTACCATTTCGAGGAGGCTGGCTGGCTGTAAGGATTCCAGATTTTCCCGCCTTGGAATTTCTCCGCGGCCGGAAATTTGTAAACCGGACAGATCAGATACGGAATGAGGGCATAAGCCAGGAAAATCAATAAAATAACTTTCAGGGCCTTCAATGAAAAACGCCAGCCGGGCAGTCCAAATATTCTTCTTGTTATATTAATGATGGGAAATCCTATTATTGTTTTGCAGGAGTTCCTGCAGGAGCTGCCACAGGCTCTTTAGGAGGCGCCTTGGCAGGTGTTTTAGCTGGTGCTGGAGGAGGAGGCCTTATGTCAATCTTGATGTCCTTGACCGGGTCTCCATTCTTGTCGAGGAAGCGGGCTGAAACGCCGGCTTCCCCGTTGCCGTTGATGACCATCGCCTGGAGGATGTTCACCCCTTTGTTCAAGGTTAGCGGCAGGGATTTGTCCGTATCCTTTGTAACTCCACGCCCGGCATAGATCCTGAGCACTTCACAGTAGTTCAGGGACCAGAGCGAGCTGTCATCCGAGCCGATTGAGAGCCTTACATTTGGAATGTCCTGGTCGACGATGACGTATGCGACAACGAAGTAGAGGGAGTTGTTGACCGGCGAGTCAAACTTCCAGCAGGGATCCTCCGCCTGATAGACCTTCCAGACCAGATCCTTGCTGTCGACAGTGACCTTGTCGCCGTCTGCCGGGGTGATTACCCTCTGCCTGGGGAAATACTCTTTTTCAAAATAAGACTTTTGCGCCTCTTCAGTATGGACTCCGGCATTTGCCTCCAAGGCAATCGCCTGCAGGCCCAGCCAGTTCCGGATATATCCGTCATTATCCACATAGTAGGAGGCCTGTGCCTGCACCAGGACCGCCAGCAGGGTGGTCAGCGCACAAGAAACAATCATTGCAATTGTCCTGTTCATCGTATTTTCATTTCCAGACGTTGTTCATGAAGAGCATGCTCTTGAGGATCTTCGTGGTGATGCTTCCGGCGGTGGCGCCGGATTTGGCCTCGTTGACGTAGAAAGTTATGGCCTTCATGACCTCGGCGGCGGTGTTGAAGCGCTTGTCAGGGGCCTTGTCGAGCATCTTTGCCATGACGTCCTGCAGCCAGGTAGGCAGCTGCGGATTGATTTTTTTCGGCGCCTCGGGCCTCTTCTCCCTTATGGACTCAAGGAGCTGGTAGAATGTGTCTCCCTGGAAAGGCCTGGCTCCGGTGAAGAGCTCGTAGCAGATGACTCCGAGAGAGAAGATGTCCGAACGCTGGTCGATGGTCTTTGCCGAATCAAAGCTCTCAGGCGACATGTAGGCCGGAGAACCCATGACGTCGGTTGTCATTGTTATTCCGGAATCTGACACCTTGCATATTCCGAAATCCGTAAGCTTGACGGTGAGGTCTTCCGTGATCAATATGTTTTCAGGTTTCACATCCCTGTGCAGTATTCCGCACTGGTGGACGTAGTCGAGTGCATACGCGATCTGATTGATGATATAGAGCTTCTGATCGAAGCTGAGCTCTATCTTCAGCTTTATATATTCGGAGAGCTGCCTGCCGCTGATGAACTCCATTATGATGTAAGGCATGTTCACCTTGTCGTCATGGTTGAATTCAAAGAGCTTCACTATGTTGGGATGGTTGATCTGCTTGAGTATTTCCGATTCCTGCATGAATCGCTTCAGCCTTATCTCATAGTTTATGGGATCCATGTCCTGCCTGAGGATTTTTATCGCGTAGAAATTGCCGTCCTTCTCCCCGAGGAGCACCGTGCCTGAATTTCCTGCGCCCAGGGATTTTATGATCTTATATCCTCTGAATTCTGATTTTTTCAAAGTGTCGGCGGGATTGAACAGGACTTTCTGTTCCGCCAGCGCCTTTTCAATGAGGGAATGAAGGAGGGAAAAATCGATAGGCTTCGTAAGATAATAGAAGGCGCCCTCCTTCACGAAATTTATCGCATCGGTGAATTTGGGCTGTCCTGTAAGGACGATGAAAGGTATTTCCGGCATGACCTTCCTGCATTCGGCGAAGAAGTCCTTGCCTGTAATTTCCGGCATGCACATGTCACATATGATGAGATTGAATACGGATGCGTTCAGCTTGTCGGCCGCCTCCTCCGCCGAACCCGCGACTTCCACATGGTATTTTTCTGAAAGCCCCTGGAACAGGAGCTTCCTTATGGGCTCTTCGTCGTCGACCGCGAGGATCCTGGGCGTCTCACCAGTTGAATACTGGACCTTGTTTATTTCTTCAGCCATTCTAATTTCCTACTTTGCTGCTGGCTCATTCAATATTTCATGGACAATCTTGAGGAGCTCCTTCAACGGATATGGTTTGTAGATGAAGCGATATCCATGCTCCCTTATGTCATTCCAGCGCGATTTCTCGTCGGTATAACCGCTGGTGAGCAGAATCTTCAGTTCCGGACTGATCGCCTTCAGCTGTCCTACAAGCTCCACCCCGTTCCCGTCCGGCATTACCACATCTGATACGACCATTTTGAACTTGGACGCATTATGTGAGAAAAGGTAGACCGCCTCCTTGTATCCCGAGGCCTCCCATATCTCATAACCATACTGCCTGAACGTATTGCAGACCATGTCCCTTACCGCGGCCTCATCTTCAACCAGTAGTATACATTCGCCTGAGCCTTTTTGCCATACGTCATCGTCTTCTACGGATTCATCGTCCCCGGCGGTTTCGACCGCTGGAATATAGATTTTAAACTCGGTCCCCCGGCCGAGTTCGCTGTAGACGTGCACCCATCCCTTGTGCTGCTCTACGATTCCATGCACCACGGCCAGTCCCAGCCCTGTCCCCTTGTCCAGCTCCTTGGTCGTGAAGAAAGGTTCGAAGATTTTCTCAATGACGTCCCTTGTCATGCCTGCTCCGGTATCCGATACCGAAAGACATACGAAGTCCCCGGCTCTCACTTCATTGCCGGGAAGTACATCCTCGTCTGAAAATGTCGTGTTTGATGTCCTTATGATGATATTCCCTCCGCCCGGCATTGCGTCCCTTGAATTCACGACGAGATTCATTATCACCTGCTGCATGTTCCCTGAATCCGCGTAAATGTTCTTCAGCTGCGGATCAACTTTGATATCCAGTTTTATGTCCTCGCCGATAAGACGCTTGAGTATCTTCTGTTCAGAGGAGACCATCTCATTCAGGTTCAATATCTTCGGGGATATCACCTGCTTCCTGCTGAAGGCGAGGAGCTGGTGCGTAATGTCGGTCGCATGCTTGGCGGCATGCCTGATCTCCATGAGATTTGAATGATCAGGGGAATTCTTGTCGGTCTTCATGAGCTGAAGCTCCGTGAATCCCAGTATGACCTGCAGGCAGTTGTTGAAGTCATGGGCCACCCCTCCCGCGAGCCTCCCTATGCTTTCCATCCTTTGCGCCTGGCGCAGCTGGTTCTCCAGCGCCTTCCTGTCCTGCTCGGCCTTGAAACGGTCGGTGATATCAATGTCGGAACCGCGGTATCCCAGAAGCTCCCCGTAATCGCTGAGTATCGGAACACCATTTGTCGAAAGCCATATTATCTTTCCGGTTCTGGAAAGGGCCGGATTCATAAGATCGTGGAAGGAACCTTTGGACTTGAACGTCTCAAAGGACATTTTCTTGAACTCCTCGCGGTGTGCATCCGGATGAAGGTCATAGAAATATTTCTTGCCGATCAGTTCTTCAGGTTCATATCCGAGTATGTTCTTCGAAAGACTGCTGACATAGGTATACAGGCCGCGCGGATCCACTTCCCAGAGCATCTCCTTTGCGATTTCCGCAACCTGCTCAAAACGCCTCGTGCTGCTGATCAGGGCATCCTCGACCGTCTTGCGCTTTATGGCGGCGCCAAGTATGCTCGCTGCAATCCGCAGCGCATCAAGCTCGGAAAGGCTCCAGTCCCTCTCCTTCTGGCACGAATCCACGCCCATCATACCCCATAGCTTCTCCCCCTCGAGGATTGGAACCAATGCAATCGATTTTATTCCGCGCTCCATGAGCATGGACTGTTCGTTTGCAGGGAAGTCCCTGATATGGCCGTAGACAACGTTCTGCTCCTTTAGAAGCGCGGCCCTCCTCTTGAAAACCGTGCTTGCAGGATCCAGGCGCTGCAACTTGATGTTCCCTATCTGCGGCTTGATATCCGGAGCGCACCATTCGAAGATCACCTTGTAATAGTCCTTCTTGTCTTCATTGAATGATTTCATGAGGTATACGCGATCAAGTTCGGAAGATTCCCCGAGCTTCTTCAGGGCTTTCATTATCGATTCGGAAAGATCGACATCAGTAAGGAAGATTTCAGAGGCGAATGCCAGCGCCTGCATTATAAGGTTGCGGCGCCGGATCTCCTGTTCGACCTGCATGTGCTGGGTCTTGTCGCGGATTATTCCCAGTACCTGGTGGATCCTCCCTTTTGAATCCCGGACTGGTACAAGCTTGATATCAATCACCATCTTATCTGTAGCCGAGGACAGTATCTCCTCGTCTGTCACGGATTCACCTGTTTTGATGACGTGCTTTATCCTCGCCAGGTGCCGTTCGGCTATGTCAGGAGGGAATATTTCATGCTGTTTTTTTCCTACAGGATCCCCGTTCAATCCCCTGGCGCTGCTGATATAAAGTACTTTACCTTCAGTGTCGAGAAGCAGTACTGTCAGATCAGGGATTGCCTCGGTGAGAGTCGTCAGGATAACTTCGCTCTGATTGTAGTTCCCGGCCAAATCCCTGAGGGCATGATGCGTTTCGGTTTCAGAGAACCCGACTTCCGCGCAGATTTCACAGGGGATGCCTATGCCTGCAAGTTTTTCCTTTGCAACCTTGGCGGTCTCGGAACTGCCTTCAATTGCCAGTAAGATGTTCTTCTTTTGAGCCATCCAAGCATGCTTTCATGGAATTGGTTTGCCATCAAGACATTATTCCACCGAATATACCTTCCATAATTGCATATTGCTAACATGCGGCAATATATTTTTACTCTCCAGGACTCAGGTAGAAACAGTAAGCAAGGAAGAAGAACAGCCCTTGCGGGCTTAACTACGAACGAATTTCAAAGGCAATTGGAAACTGTTTGCAGTTAGAGCCTGCTCGAAAAGAAGGTAGCACAGACATTCCTGTCTGTGTTACTTTTCAAGACAAATTTCATTTTGAGATTACCTTTTCGAGCAACGTCTAGTTAAAGTCGCAAGACGTGTTCTTTAAGGTTTGGTGCGGGAATAAGATTTGTTGGAGTTCACAGCTTTAGCGTGTTCTTTTCTTAAAAGCTGTGAACTCCAACTTCGGCAATCAGCCCGAAAGTGCAATTGTCTCCACTATCGTCCTTCCATTCCACGTTCAAGCCATGCCATTAGGAATGTTGAAATATTTCTTTCTGAAATAGAGAGATACATTGACAAGGGCTATGAGCACCGGCACTTCGACAAGAGGGCCGATGACCGCGGCAAAGGCAACGCCCGAGTTGATGCCGAACACTGCAACCGCGACGGCGATGGCCAGCTCGAAGTTGTTTGACGCCGCCGTGAATGACAGCGTCGCGCTCTGGCCGTATGAAGCACCTGCCTTCTTGCTCATAAGGAACGACAATAGGAACATGATGACAAAATAAATAAGAAGCGGTATGGCGATGCGCACCACGTCGAGGGGGATTTTTACAATGAGTTCACCCTTGAGGGAGAACATGACCAGAATCGTGAACAATAATGCGATCAGCGTGATCGGGCTGATTTTCGGGATGAACTTTTCCTGATACCATTCCCTGCCTTTTATCTTTATAAGTGTGAAACGCGTGATAAGTCCTGCGATAAATGGAATGCCGAGATAAATAAATACACTCTTCGCAATCTGCCAGATGGTTATATCGACCACGACGCCTTTCAGCCCGAGCATGGGCGGAAGAATGGTAATGAATATCCAGGCGTACAGGGAGAAGAACAGCACCTGGAAGATTGAATTGAAGGCCACAAGCCCTGCGCAGTATTCAGTGTCGCCTTTTGCCAGTTCATTCCAGACGATGACCATCGCAATGCAGCGTGCAAGACCTATCATGATGAGACCGATCATGTATTCGGGATAGTCCCGCAGGAAGACAATAGCCAGCACGAACATCAGTATTGGCCCCACCACCCAGTTCTGCACAAGTGAAAGCCCTAGCACCTTGAAGTTTTTAAATACTTCGCCCATCTCCTCGTATTTTACCTTGGCCAGGGGCGGATACATCATGAGGATAAGCCCGATGGCGATCGGAATATTGGTGGTGCCCGACTCGAACTGCTTCCAGAATCCCGCAATGCCAGGGAAGAAATATCCCCAGCCGACACCGACAAGCATGGCAAGAAAAATCCAGAGCGTCAGATAACGATCAAGAAACGATAATTTTTTCGTCAGGCTCTCAGTCATGCTTTATTTAATCTCCTTTTTTATTGTCTCTAAAATCTGTCTACCAGCCCATCTTTCCTTTTCCATAAATTTATTCTTCGAGGTAAGGCAGGCTTTCCAGCCTGCACTATTTCAATTTATAAATAACAGGCTGAAAGCCTGTCTTACTTAATTGCCGACACATACAGGCTTGTCACATAGTCGCCCAGCTTCTTTCCCCTTGGCAGTTTCCTGGCTATTGCCTTGTACATCGGATCATTCCATTCCGACATTGACTCGATATAGTCGGGCTTCAGGACAAGCTTAATCTTTTTCAGTCCTGCTTTCTTCGCCATCTTCTCGGTTTCCTTCACAAGGACGGCACCGGCGACGCAGCCGACAAGGGCGTTCACGGATTCAAGAACGGATTGGGGCAGGGGCTTGAGCAATGCCAGATCAGAGACTGCGACTCGTCCGCCTTTCCTGAGAACTCTTGCCATCTCGTTCCAGACCTGCTGTTTCTCAGGCGACAGGTTGATCACGCAGTTCGAAATTATTACATCGACCGAATTGTCGGCAATAGGAAGATGCTCGATCTCGCCGAGACGGAATTCGACATTCCTCAGTCCTGTGTTTTCAGCGAATACTTCCGCGTTCCTCCTCGCCTTGGACAGCATGTCCGGAGTCATATCGACTCCGATCGATTTTCCTTTCTTTCCGACTTTCTCCGCAGCGATGAAGACGTCAAATCCGCCGCCGCTGCCGAGATCAAGGACGACTTCACCGGGTTTCAGAGATGCGACTGCAGTAGGATTCCCGCAGGACAATCCCATGTTCGCGCCTTCCGGAAGAGCATCAAGCTCCTTCTTGTCGTAGCCGATGACTTTTGCGAACTTCGCAGAATTGAAGTCCTTCTTCTTCCCGGTGGAACAGCAGCACAGATCGCCGCTCTTTGCGATCTTCGCATATGATTCGCGGACCTTCTCCCTTACCGATTCCTTCTTGTCGCTACAACACGTTCCCATAAATTTTCTCCTTAGGTAAGGCAGGCTTTCCAGCCTGCACTATTTCAATTATTAAATAACAGGCTAAAAGCCTGTCTTACTTAATCAAGTTATCAGGGGTTTTTTCCACAAAATCCCTGATTTCGTCACGTACGCGCCTGTAATGGCTCAAAGCTTCCTCTTCGGATTTTGCGGATTTAGCAAGCTGCGGCGGATCGTCGAATCCAACATGGATCACCTTTGTCTTGCCTGGGAAGAAAGGGCAATTTTCATTTGCATGCCCGCAGACGGTGATGACATAGTCAAAATCAATCCCTTTCAGTTCATCAACGTGTTTTGACCTGTGTTTTGAAATATCCACCCCGGCCTCTGCCATGACTTTTACAGCAAGGGGATTGAGGCCGTGCGTCTCGATTCCTGCGGAATACGCATCTATGATATCGCCCTTCAGATGCCTGCACCAGCCTTCGGCCATCTGGCTCCGGCATGAGTTGCCAGTGCAGAGGAACAGCACTTTTGTTTTTCTGTCCATAAGGGCCTTATCGTTGTTTTTTATTAATAGGGTTCACTTGCCTTCACAGCAGGATCTTCCGTTTTGTCTTTTGCAGATATCATCAAGATCCATCTTTAATATCCTTTTAATATGTATGCAGTCATTTTTTATTGTTTCATTGGTTTTAAGGGAGGCGCAGATCCATCCGACAGCCTTCCGGATTTCAGGTGCAGGTTTGTCCGGAAGCCTGTAATGAATCCATATCCCTTCCTTGCGGGATTCGACCAGCCTTGCATTCCTCAGGATCGACATGTGCTTTGAGACCGTCGAAGGGGCGAGGCCGAGCAGTTCGATGATCTGGCATACGCAGAGCTCCCTTCCCGCCAGGGCCAAGAGCACCCTTATCCTGTTCTGGTCTGAGAGCGCCTTCGTGATGTTCATGAAATCATGCATGATGGTATCTCCTATAATTCGCCATATAACGAAATGCCATAGTGCCTGTAATTGCTGTGTCAAGGGGAATTGTGATAATTATCATGTTGTCTTTTGCGACGTACAACACAGGCATCAACCGTTTGCCATTGATATTGAAATGTCCGATGGAAGTGCGAGGCCTGCCGCAACCTGCATCGATTTGAATAATGCGACAGGGACAACGCAGCCTGCACAGCAGCCCTTGAGAACTTCGCGTGTCTTGGACAGGATTATGCTTTCCCCTGCAGGGCTGATTTCCTGGAACGCATCGACAGGCCCGGCTTCCTTGATGGCTTTGGCGAGAGCCTGGATTTTCTCGCACGGAGAGTCAACCACGAAATCCACCAACTGACCATCCTCGCAGTTGGCTGTCGCCTTAGTTATAAAACCACATATTCCCGCATTGACGGAAATTTGAACGTTCATATGGACATCTCCTTCTTTATTTTAACTGGCTTATCCTCAATTTGCCATCTTCCATTTCCATGGCATGGTCAAATACATCCAGCGCACGGTGATCGTGGGTAACGACAATTACGCCGGTGTTCTGTTCATGTGCGACATTCCGGAAGAGTTCCATGACCTGGCGACCGCGAACGCTGTCCAGTGCGGCAGTTGGTTCATCGGCGAGAATTAAAGATGGGCGGTTGGCCAGTGCACGGGCTACCGCCACACGCTGCTGCTGTCCTCCGGATAGTTTTGCAGGCAGATGGTCTGCGCGATCCATTATTCCAAGGTATTCCAACAGTTCCAATGTCCGTAAACGGGCTTCGCGTGGAGATGCATCGTTGATCTCCATGGCCAACTGCACATTTTCAGCAGCCGTAAGGAATGGGATCAGATTGGCTTTCTGGAAAACAAAACCTAGGTGCTCGCGACGGAAAGTACGGGCATTTACCCTTAAATGCCCATCAAACACCAAGGTCTGTCCGATGACAATCCGCCCGGCATCCGGCGGTCTAATCAGGCCTAGAATAGTCAGCAGTGTGGACTTGCCGGCTCCGCTGGGTCCAAGAAGGGCGACAATTTCACCTCGTGCGACGTTCAGAGAGACATCGCTGACCGCCACTACTTCAGTGTTGCCGCTTCCATACACCTTTGTTACGCCTGAAGCTTCCACTATCATCTGTGACATGTCTTTCATGACAGCACCTCGCTGGGATCCACACGAAGCGCTTTCACAATACCTAAAAGGCTGGCCAGTATGGAAATTGCTATCACTATCACAGCCAGCTGCATCAAGTCCCCCTGTACGATAACAACTCGTCGCGGGAAAAGCGGAAACAGCCAATTCCCGATCAGGTTGGCAATGAAAAATCCCAATATCCCCAGAAGCAACGCCTGCTGCATGATTAAAGCGAGAATCACGGAGTTCCTTGCCCCCATCAGTTTCAACATGGCTATGTCGTGCAGCTTATCCAATGTCAGCGTGTACAGGATGAGAGCCATTATGACGGCAGACACCATGATCAGCAGTACACGGAAAAGACCGAGTTGGCGACGTGCCTTGTCCACCATTCCTCTCAGAAGCAGTTCGCTCTGGCCGGCATGGGTGTAGACTGACACATCCGGCCATGATGCAATTTTTGCGGCAACGGATGAAGGATTGCATCCGGGTTTAACATGCACTATGACTGCACTTACCATCGATGTGCCAAGGGCGGGGATTCCGGAAGATTTGCCACCGACAATATCAGACAGCTGGGGCTGGACATTTCCCAGATCGAGTGATTGCAGGCGGTTGACTCGCGCCTCCCGTTCATTGCGGATTGCCTCGTTTGAGAGGTCAAACTGGACATCCTGTGCATCCGTAAGGGTCAGAAAAGCCATCGAATCCCCGGATGTTGAACTCATCTTATAGGTAAGACCGACTACAGTGTAGATGTTCTTGCCAAGTGGTATCCGATCTCCTACGTTTAAATCCGAAGATTTGTCGGCAACCATCTCGTAATGGGCCTGTCCAATAGTACGTCCTGAAAATATTGGCAGCCATTGTCCGCGGTCCGCAGGCCACGACAGGCCTTGTATTGTCAGTCTTAGAGGCCTGCCGCGATATTCACGTTGGATTGTATGCGAGATAAAACTGCTTGCACTCTCAACACCGGGGACCGCGAGGACTCGGTCTTCAACACTTCTAGGAATACGGGAAATCTCTGCGAAAGGACCACGGGTGTCTTTCTGAACCACCCATAGATCCGCACCTATGCGATCAAGCAGAAGCGTCGCCTCCTCAACGAGGCCGCGGTAGATGCCTCCCATTCCAATAACCAGCATCAGGAGCAGGCTGATGCCAAATGTGGTCAGCACGAAACGGCCCAGATTATGCCTGATGTCTTTGATTGCCAGATTCATAGTTTGTCGTGCTTGACGGTCCGTCCTTCGGCGGGCAGATCAGATCCTGGCAAAGCGCCAATTACAATCTGCCATTCAGACAAACCATCGGTTATCTCCGCATTTTCACGTCCTTTTAGGCCTAAGGATATTTTCAGCCACCGGGCTTTTCCCGCATCATCGATCATGACATGTGACTGTCCATCCCGCCAGACAATGAACTTCTGAGGAATCAGGACCACCCCGATTTTCCGGGCGGCTTCAATATATACTTCAGCCCGTTGTCCAACCGCCCATATTTTCGGGAGCTGGTCCACTCCGACATCAACAAGGAACTCCCGTGTCTCGCTGTCTGTCCTGGGGGCAATACGCATAACCCGGCCTTTCAGAGGTGTTTCCGGACTTGATCTGAAAACTATCCGCGCAGGCTGTTCCAGCGCCAGCAGTCCCATCGCTGTTTCATCTACCCAGGCTGAAATCCACAGTTGCTCCGTCGAGATAATGTCAAGAATCGAAGAGCCGGGAACAACGACATCGCCGGGCTCGCGATTGCGACGGACGACAAGCCCGTCAAAGGAAGCATAGAGTTTTGTGTCCGCCAGGCGTTCCTGGTAATAACGGAGGCTGGCCTCCGCCTTGGCCTCAAGCAACTCGGAATGCGCCTTGGCCAGATTTGCCCGGTTGAGGTTGGATTCTGCAACATCTTTGCTTTCCAGCGCCTTATCCAATTCGGACTGCGACAAAGCCTGGCTTTTCCGCAGGCTTGACACCCTTTCAAAACTGGAACGGGCTTGGACAACCGTCGCCTGAGTCCGTGTAATCTCCGCTTCAGCCAGGGCTATGCTCGCCTTGGCCGCAGCAAGTTCGGCTTTTGCCATTTCAACCTGCTGGAGAAAATCACCATCATCCAGATTGGCAAGCAACTGCCCCTTGGTGACCCGGTCATTCTGATCCACCAGCACTTCGACAAGCAGTCCGGAAATTTCGGGGCTGATGGAAGATCGCACCCGTGCTTCAAGCGTTCCCGTCCCCATTACTTCATTGACAACCGTTCCCCTTGTAATCTTGTATGCCTGCACCTTGACAGGTGAAAAGCGGAACCAGTAAAAAACGGAACCTGCAATAATTAAAAAGATGAAAAGCTTTATCCCGAATACTGTTCTTTTCCTGATGACCGGTGAATCCATATCATTACTCCTGCATAGTTAATCAACAATAATTTTCATGCCCCAAATTTCATCCCCTCAGGTTTATTCCGTATTTATGGCACAGGCGATGCCGTCTGTGCATGGGGAAAATACTCCCGGTTTAATGTTCATATACTGAAAAAAGAAACTCCGAAAATGTTCACAAGGCTGTAATAGATGCCGACGATTATGAAAATGATCCCCGTCGTCCATCGCGCATATTTTTCAAACAGGGATATCCTGTTGAACGCCTTTCCGAGCTTTCCAGCGCCCAGTGCGATTATGAATCCGAAGGCTATGACTGGAATTCCGGTGGCAAGACCGTACGCCGAAGGGAGAAGTATCCCTGAACCTGTCTTGACCGCGATAGGGACAAGGCTTCCAAAGAAAAGAGCCGCTGACAATGGACAGAACGACAATGCGAAAACAAGTCCCAGGGCGAACGCACCCCAGATGCCAAGAGAGTCGACTTTCTTCTGGAACTTCTCGCTCATTCCGCCGCCCTTGGACGTGAATGAGAGCATTTCAAGCAGGAACATGCCGGAGATTATGAGGATGGGCCCTAGCATCTTGTTCATGTATTTCTGGAGGAAGTGCGAAACTTCCGGGATGGAAAGAAGTCCAAGCACGATCAGATATCCAAGGATGAGATAGGCCAGAATTCTTCCTGCGGAATAAAGCAGGCCTGAGATGAGGACTTTTTTCCGGTTCCCGATGTCCCGGCCTATATATGAGACTGCGGCTATGTTGGTCGCAAGCGGGCAGGGGCTGATGGAGGTCAGAATCCCCAGCCAGAACGCGGTCATCAGCGCTATTGCGAATTCAGCAGTCATTTTGCGGACATGGAATCCTTTATTTTCTCTTCGACATACTTCTTGAAACCTGCTTCGTCTCCCACTCTGTCCCATATCTGATCCAGGTTGCTCCAGTTCTTCTCCTTGCCGTCCTCCTGCCTGGAAACTACAAGCGATCTTGTCGTGAGATTGTAATCCCTTACGAAATGGGTGTTCGAGTTCTCATCGACATTTACCACCTTGAATTCGAGTTTGCCGGAAGAGATGTCGTCCTTGAACCTGGAGTTGATCACATCCTTTGAATACGCTTCGAATTTCATGCAGGTGGCGCACCGCATGTTTCCATGGAAATAGTATACGATTGTCTTAGAGGCTGTCTTGACGGCGGTTTGAGTAGAAGAGGTGGACGATTGGACGCCTGTTCTTTCTGCAGCTGGAATAGCGGTCTGGCCTGATTTCGAATCCTGTGAGGATTCGATTTTAGAAGCCTTGCTTCCTGAAATCTCATTCTTTATCAGGACAAATACGCTTACAGCTACGAAAGCCACAAGCACAGCCGTGACTATTGTCTTGCCTTTCATGTCCACCTCCGGTGATGATACTTGAAACTTTATATAACGATTATTTTTCTTCTTGCGATCTTTCTCAGCATGCTAGGATTTTTTCGCATTTTCCCGCCACAAGGGCGATGTTTGCTTCCGTGACAGGCGTTTTGCCTTTTTCAAGCCCGAGATCCGCAAGCTGGACATGTGCGAAATTCGCAAATCCCGCCTGTTCAAGGCAGTTCTTGACGCAGTTGAGCGGGCATCCGTCTATCGCCAGGATCTTAGAGGCGCCCTTGGTCGTCTCCATTATGCCGCTGACTCTGCCGCCAATTCCTACGGTACAGAACATTTTGCCTTTGCCGTCCCTGGTAAGTTTCCTCGCCGCCTGGTCCGCGACTGCTCCCACGTCAGCTGCTCCTGAACAGGCGAAGATGAGTTTAGGGGCCGTTCCACACGCGCATGTGTTTTTCTCGTTCATTTTCCAATCTCCTTTTTTATATTGTCTTAATACCAGGATAATCCAGTATCAAGCGTCGAGTATCAAGTATCAAGTTTTCTATTTCAGCATGCCTTTTATTTCATCCGGACTCAGGAGCTTTCCGCAGCTTTTGACCTGTCCGTCAATCGCAAGCGCGGGAGTCATCATGACACCGAATCCGATGATGTCCTCTATTTTAGTCACCTTTTCAATTTCACATTTGATACCGAGCTCCTGCACTGCAAGCTTCGCATTTTCCGTGAGCTGCAGGCATTTCGGACATCCCGTCCCTAGGATTTGGATCTTCATTTTCACCTCCGGTGATGATACTTGAAACTTGAAACTTGATACTTGATACTTGATACTGGAAACTTGATACTTGATACTGGAAACTGGGATTAGGCATCCGTTGATCTGATGAATGCGTTCAGTTTAGGTCCAAGTTCGTCCACCAGCTTCTTGAACTGGACAATTTCTTTTTCAGTAACAATAATTTTCCTTCTTATGGCTTTCCTAAGCCAGCACTTTGTCTCTTCGAACGAACCTCTTGCGTAAAGATAAAATTTCTTCCTATCTGCGCTTGTGTATCTTCCATAACCTTCAGAAATATTTGCTGCAATACTGTCTGCAGAACGAATGACTTGATGACCGATCGTATGCTGTGATTTCTGGGACCAGTTGTCATAGGCATACCAGATAAGATCAGATAATTCTTCGCTTAACCGATACACATCAAGCTCATATATCTCCTTCATCTTCTTCTCCGTATTATTTATGTTTTTCCAAGTATCAAGTTTCCAGCGTCGAGTATCGAATATCACGGCATCATTCCATAAGCCAGCCCCGTCACCGTCGACATCATGATCACCAGCAGGATATAGACAACTGTCTTCTTAATTCCCATTATGCTGTTCAGCACAAGCATGCTTGGCAGGGAAAGCGCAGGCCCTGCGAGAAGAAGCGCCAGAGCCGGGCCCTTGCCCATGCCGTTCGCCATCAGTCCCTGGAGTATCGGGATCTCGGTCAGCGTCGCGAAATACATGAAAACCCCTATGACGGAGGCCACTAAATTTGAGAGCAGGGAATTTCCGCCTACGGATTCAGTGATCCATTTTGCGGGTATTATTCCGGTGCTGCCGGGCTGGCCGAAGAGGAAGCCAGAAACAAACACACCGGCAAGCAGGAGAGGCAGGATCTGTTTTGTAAAGCCCCAGGAAGACCAGAACCAGGTTCCGGATTCTCCCTTGTCGGTGCTTGTTATTATTGAAAAGGCAATGATGCCGATCGCGAATACGAGCATCGGTTCAAGCGGCCAGAACATAAGTATGGGCACGGCTGCCAGCACCAGCCTCTGCCATTTCATCCCGAACCAGAGATAAAGCATTACGGCCATCGACACTGCGAGGAAAGAGGCGACGGCGAATTTATAGGAATAGATCGTGTTCCATATGGCCGACGGCGAATCGGACTTGCCCCAGTTGGCGAAAACTAAAATTCCTGCGAGACTCGCAAAGAAAAGCGCGTTCTGCCACAGCGGCCTTTTCACTTCCGGCACAGGCATCTTGAGCTGCTGCTCGCATTTTGCCTTTTCCTCCTTGCGGAAGATGAAATGCATGAGGAGGCCGATGATGACGCTGAACACGACCGCGCCGACGGCGCGGGCTACCCCGAGTTCGAATCCGAGGACTCTGGCGGTCAGGATTATCGCCATGATGTTTATTGCCGGACCTGAGTATAGGAAGGCGGTGGCGGGACCGAGTCCGGCGCCCATCTTGTAGATCCCGGCGAAGATCGGGAGGACAGTGCAGGAGCATACTGCGAGGACGGAGCCTGAAATCGATGCGGTGCCATAGGCGATATACTTGTTTGCGTTGGCGCCGAGATACTTCATCACGGAGGCCTGGTTGATGAATACGCTGATGGCGCCGGCGATGAAGAAAGCTGGAATGAGGCAGAATATCACATGCTCCCTGGCGTACCATCTGACCAGATAGAGCCCTTTGAACACTCCATTGTCAAATTCGGCGGTTCCTATCGCGTAGAAGCAGGCGAGGAACACTGCAAGGATCAGCAGCAGCGGTTTCCATTCGTTCTTCCAGTTCATATCGTATTTAAAATCCTTTAATTTGGAAATTCTTTCTGGCTACCCATTGCGACTTTGCGCCTCTGCGTTAAAGAGAGTTCTTCTTTGAGCTGATGACTTTTTCCGAGCATTCGAGGAAATCCAGTATGCAAGGGCATTTCAATGTGTAGAATACCTGGAGCCCGCGCTTGTCGTCCTCGACTATTCCCGCGTTTTTCAGCACCAGCAGGTGCTTTGAAACCGTGGACATGTCGGAGCCGATAAGTCCGGTGAGTTTGCAGACGCAGAGCTCGCCGTCCGCCAGCTTGTCGACTATGAAAAGCCTGGTGGGGTGGGCGAGGGCCTTTATGATGTCCGCCCGTTTCCTGTAGTCTTTCACATCCTTGTTCATCCCGGCCTCCTGCCATTGTGTTGTATTTGGCAAAATAGCCAAATAGTCCGCTTTGTCAAGCGTTGGAAATGATTTTCCTGTGTTTTGCCTGAAGTTTTCTTCCTTTATGAGAAATAATTAAATTTTGAGGGTATATTATTTGACCATATTGAATTTATGACAGGGGAACATGGAAAAGGAAGAGGACATAAGGAATTTGCCGACGCAGTATGAGGATCGGACAGAGGATCTCATACCGAGGATACTGATTGTCGGGGAGGAGGGCTTTCTTGCTGATTTCATCAGGAAGGAGCTCGGGCCGCGCGGTTATGTGCTCGATCAGGCCTATGAAATTGCCGAGGCGGAATTGAAGCTTGTGCAGTATTTCTACAGGGTAGTATTCTTCAGCATGGACATCAAAGGCAGCGATCCGCATGATTTCATCAAGTTCGCCAAGGGGTGCTGCGAGTTTTCAAGGATTATTGTAGTTGCAGGCGAAAAAGACATGGACGCTTCGCTCAATGCAATAAAAAGCGGTGCGTTTGATGTCCTGACCAAGCCGATTGCGATCGGGAAGCTTAAATCTTTTATTTCAGATGCCATAAGCACTGACAAGGACAATATTAAGGGTATCGCCCTTGAACCCCCGGCCGGCTATAGGATAGTAAAGCAGTTGTCGTCCGGCAGTTTCTGCGCTGTGATGCTCGCTGAAAAGGACAACAAGTTCTATGCAATCAAGATACTGTCGAGGAACCTGTATTCCATGGAGAAGCTCAAGAGGTTCTTCCGCGAAGCTGGAATCCTTTCAAAGCTGGAGCATCCGAATATCATGCAGATCTGCGAATATGGTTTTTCCGACAAGAGTGAAATTCCGTATATCGCCATGGAATACCTGCAGGGCAAGCCCCTTTCCGAGATGATTGTCGACAGCACTCCTCTGCAGCTTCCCAAGGCTATTAAAATACTCAGACAGCTCACGTCAGCCCTGGCTGCAGTACACGGACATGAGATACTGCACAGGGACATAAAGCCCCACAATGTGATAATCGATGCCGATTTCAATGCGAAACTGACTGATTTCGGGGCGGCGCACGTCCTTGAGTCAAATCTTACGATGACAAACTCCTCTCTTGGCTCGCCGACCTACATGGCCCCTGAGAGCTTCGACAACATAAAGGATGCCGATGCCAGGACCGACATATTCTCGCTGGGAATAGTGGCATATGAGATGCTGACCGGGCATCTCCCGTTCAAGGGCAGGACGATCGCGCATGTCAGCGATGCGATCAAGAAGAATCGTCCTGTCGAGCCCTGCAGGCTGAACCCGAAGATTCCTTTCCAGGTCCAGAACATTCTGGCGAAAATGCTCAAGAAGGAGCCGGCGCGGAGATATCAGACAACTATCGAACTGTTAAAGGATCTGGATGTCTTTGAGAAGAACAAGTATTTCATTGTGCCAGGATTCAAGGATAAGCTGGTTTCACTTTTGCATTTATCAAAGGACTGGTCATGAGTGATTTCATAATAGAAGGCGGGTATCCCATATCCGGCGAGATCAGGCTTTCCGGCAGCAAGAACGCCGTATTGCCGATGATAGCGGCTTCGCTTCTCACGGAGGACGATATCGTCCTGCATAATGTCCCTGACATTATTGATGTTGCCGCTATGCTGAAGATAGCCGAAACTCTAGGCGTGAAATGCGAGCGTTCAGGAACATCGCTGAAGCTCAGGGCAGGCAGCATAAGCTCAGGAAATGTCCCGCAGGCGCTTTCAAACCAGATCAGGACTTCCCTCCTTTTCGCGGGGCCTCTCCTGCACAGATGCAGGGAGGTCTCGTTCTGGCCTCCGGGCGGCGATGATATTGGCAGAAGGAGGATAGACGCGCATTTATACGGGCTCAAATGCCTTGGTGCAAAACTCCTTTCCGAAGAACCTCCATTCGCACTTTCAGCCCCACAGCTCAAAGGCAGGGACCTGTTCTTTGACGAAGCGAGCGTCACTGCAACCGAACATATCATGATGGCCGCAGCGGTGGCGAAAGGTAGGACTGTCATCAGGAACGCCGCATCCGAACCTCATGTCCAGGATCTTGCGGAACTCCTCAGGAAGATGGGCGCGAAGATCACCGGCACTGATTCCAATACTATAACTGTTGAAGGCGTTGAAAAGCTCCATGGCGCTGAACACACCGTCATCGGGGACCACGTCGAGGCGGGAAGTTTTCTTGCGATGTCCGCAGCCACAGGTGGCGATCTGACCATCCACGGAACCATTCCCCGCCACTACTGGATGATGCGGCGAGTTTTCGAGAGGTTCGGTGCGAAGTTCGCACTTTTCAGCGACAGGATACATTTGCATGGCGGACAGCGCCTTTCGGTCAAGCCCGATTTCGGCAATGCCATACCTGTCGTCTCCGACGGACCATGGCCGCAGTATCCGACCGACATGATGAGCTGCACGATCGTCATGGCGACACAGGCCCGCGGCACGACGCTCTTCTTCGAGAAGATGTTCGAGAGCAGGATGTATTTCGTGGACAGGCTCATCATGATGGGCGCCAACGCGATCGTCTGTGATCCGCACCGCGTCGTAATAACAGGTCCGGCAAAGCTGCGGGGACTGGAGATGTCGAGTCCGGACATACGTGCAGGTATGGCGATGCTGATCGCCGCGCTCTGCGCCAAGGGATCAAGCACGATCCACAGGGCTGAGGTCATTTCGCGGGGATATGAGAACATCGATCAGAAGATAGTATCATTGGGAGGGAAGATCAAAAGAGCATAGAGAAAATTCCAAGCTAAGAAAAGAACAGCTCTTGCGAGCTTGACTACCAACGAATGCAATTATTGAATATGTTTGTAGCCTGTCGCGCCATAGCTTCCCAGCGACGGCGGATTAACGTCGCAAGACGTGTTCTTGGGAGTTTGCTGGAGCTTTTCATTTTAATGAATAAACGGGGGTTTTATGTCGGACACGGCCAAGACGGTTTCCAGGGTCATCAACGTAGTTGTCATCATCGGGATCTGCGTGGGGGCTTTTATCCTCTACCAGAAGATCCAGTCGGGCAAATCCAAGGTTGAGGAGATCAAGAGGCTCGAGGATTTCCATTCGGGCGGACAGTGGCAGGATTGCCTCAACGAGTATGAGAAGCTTTCCGCGAAATATCCTGAGATGAAGGGTCAGTATGATGATAAGCTGTCGGCCTGCTACCAGGGGATCGCGCAGGACAAATATACAAAGTCCCTTTCATTGTCTATTGCTGAAAAGCCCAAGGTTGCAGGTGATATATGTGCTGCTTTTGAAAAAGCCGCCGGCATCGGCAAATTAAGCCAGCTCTCCATTGAAAGTTACTGCGACGCCCTCATGGATGCGGGGAACTTCGACAAGGCCGCACAGGTCATCAAGGATGCTGAGGCGAGGACGGACATTGACGCGGGAAAGCTGCTTGTCTACAAGACCAGGCTCCAGAGGAAGAAGTAGTTTCAAGGTTTAGTTTTTTTCAGGCAATTAGGACATATTCCATGGGTAGGAGCGGTCTTGTTGCCTTCACTGATCTTCCAACTGGCAAGCCTGTAGACCTTGTTGCACCATGGACAAATTACTGGGATCGTCCTCCTGCCGGTATCTATAAAGGGATTTGTTTTTGCAAATTCATCGGCGGATTTATCTGGTTTCGAAGGCATTTGCTCCCTTTGCATTCCATATTGTGAAATATCACCATGTCGCTGATAAGACAATATTATACATTGTTGCGTGGCTAATGCAAAAAATATGTGAACCGGCGTATCGGCAAAATGGAGAACTTTGATTTACGAGCGTGGCAACGCTCCGTTGGAGTGCTGAAGCTCATGTCTCGCCATAGCTTCTTGGCGACGGCGGATGCTTCAGCCTTTGATAGTGGAGCTTGCTCCACGTTACTGCCGACAAGCGAGCTTGTCGGATAAAGGCGCAAGCAAGCTTGCGCACTCCCGGGTCAGGCCAAAGCGCCTGACGTGAATGCGGGAGGAAGAGCATCCGCCTAGGCGGATTAACTACGAACGAATGCGGAAGGAAAAGGAGATGATAAGAGAAGAGATGAACTCCAACAATTATGGAAACCTTCCGAATCCCAATGCTCGTAGTCAAACCATTATTGGCTGTGTTTTTCTTTGTAGCGCTGGCGTCTCGCTGGCAATTGATTAACAACATTTTTCAAATACAAGTTCCGGACTTGTCTTCCCGATCCATGAAGTATTCTAGTAGGTGGTTACCCCGTAGAGAAGCAGGTCTTCACCCCATAGCAAGAGGTTCAGCCACGGCCTATACTTAAACGTAACTGGTTAGAATAACCAGGATGGATGGATTAATGGATGACTGGATGGATGGGTTTGAGTTCAAGATAACACAGAAGTGGGACGGCAATAAACACAAGTAAAAGGATTTGGCATGAAAACCAAGTGCCAGAGCGATTCGGCGACAGCAACGAGTGCAAAGGAGGAGGCAAACCTCAGGCGCATGGCGACGGTGGTGCGGGACTCCAACGACGCGATTACGATACAGGACTTTGAAGGCGGGATCACCGCCTGGAACCGTGGCGCCGAACTGATGTATGGCTACAGCGAGGAAGAGGCGCTTTCGCTGAACATTGACCGCCTCACGGCCCCCGGCAAGGTTGAAGAGCAGAAGGATTTCATCCGCCGGCTGGTGGCGGGCGAGGCGATAACTTCGTTCGAGACCCAGCGAGTGACCAAGGACGGGCGCATCCTTGATATCTGGATGACGGTGACCAAACTGATGGACGATGCCGGTAAGACGGTCGGCCTCGCGTTCACCGAGCGCGACATCACTGCGCGCAAGCGGGCGGAGGAGACGGCGTTGCAAAGTGTTCTGGAGTTGCAGAAGAAAAATACCGAGATGGAACGTTTCCTATATACGGTTTCGCATGACTTGAAGAGTCCGTTCCTGACAGTCAGAACTTTCCTAGGCTATCTGGAACAGGATATGGCGGACTCCAAGGCTGAGAAGGTCGCAAAGGACATACACCATATTCGCACCGCAGTCGACAAGATAGCGCAACTGCTCGACGCCATATTGGAGCTATCCAGGATAGGACGTGTCGCCATATTGCCGGTGCATATCACGTTCCAGGCGCTGGTAGAGGAAGTTCTCATCGCAGTGGCCGGGCGCATCACCACGCGCGGGGTGCAGACGAAGGTGTCTGGAAATGACGTGTCGCTATATGGAGATCGGCTCCATCTGGCGGGAATCTGGCAGAACCTGACGGAGAACGCCGTCAAATTCATGGGCGATCAGGCAGAACCGTGTATCGAGATCGGTGTGGAGACGCGCAATGAGGAACCAGTATTCTTCGTGCGCGATAACGGCATCGGTATTGATCCTGATTATCATGCAAAAATATTCAACCTGTTCGAAAAACTCGACACCAAGGCCGAAGGCACTGGCATTGGGCTGGCCGTCGTCAAACGTATTGTGGAACTGTACGGGGGATGCATTTGGGTGGAGTCTGCGGTACATGGACAGGGCACCTGCTTTAATTTCACTTTGCCCAAAGCAATTGCTAAAACAGAACAGTTCGGGCAGGACAGGGTTCAGGAAACAGGATTCAGGAGTTGAGAGTTCGGGAGGAATATATGGAAACTTATTCACCCAGGAGACTGCGATGAAAACCAGAATATTGCATCTTCTAATTGTGGAAGATGAAGAGGCCCACGTGGAAGCCATCCGCCGCGCATATGAAGAGGCGGGCGTCGCAGTTGAGATTCAGAGTGTTGGAACCCTGAACGAATTCCGCGCATACATGCGGAACGGACAGCCAGATCTGGTGCTGATGGATATGAACCTGCCGGATGGGAACGCGATGGAGTTGCTCACGCATCAGCCGGGGGATGCACCTTTCCTGTTTCTCGTGATGACCGCGTTCGGTGATCAGAAGATCGCGGTGGATGCTATGAAGGCGGGCGCCTTGGATTATGTGGTTAAATCGTCCGAAGCATTCACCGACATGCCGCGAACCGTGGAACGTTCCATGCGTGAATGGGAATTAGTTCAAAAGCAAAAGCGAGCTGAGGAGGCGGAACGGATGAGTGAAGCACGCTTCTCCACGGTTTTCCATGCCAGCCCGTTGAGCATCTCTATCACACGGCTCAAGGATGGCGTGTTACTTGACGTCAACAGCACATGGGAGAAGGTTACGGGCTTCAACAGAGCGGAAGTCATCGGACGCAAGAGCGTTGAGTTGAACATCTGGATTGATGCCGACCAGCGGAAACGGCTGGTCGGGAACATGTGCAAACATGGCGCGGAACATGACGGCTTTGATGTCCAGGTGCGCCAGAAAAGCGGCGAGATTCGTGACATTTTCATATTGGCGGAACAGATTGATTTCGCGGGTGAACCCTGCATGTTGACCATGGCAATGGACATCACCGCGCGCAAACGGGCGGAAGTGACATTAAAAGAAGCAAAAGCGTTTACCGAAAGTGCATTAAATGCCATTCCTGATATCTTCTACTCATTTGATTTAAGCGGCAAATTCTTAAGCTGGAATAAAACTTTTAGCAGGATTTCCGGATACAGCGATCAAGAGTTGTCTTTGAAGAAACCGACGGATTTCTTTTCGGGTGAAGATGTTCAACGTATTGCCGGAACTATTGAGAGAATACATAAGGAAGGCACTTCGAAGGTAGAAGCTAATTTTGTCATAAAGGATGGAAGACAAATTACCTGCGAGTTTACCGGTTCGGAACTTAAGGATGCCAAGGGCAATATTATTGGTTTTTCCGGAACTGGCAGAGACATCACCGAACGCAAGCAGGCCGAGGCGACACTGAGGGAGTCGGAAGCGCGTTATCGGATCCTGTTCGAGGATGCCAGAGACGGTATCGCACTGGCCGATGCAGAAACCGATCGGTTGGTTGACTGCAACCAGGCACTGTGCCTCATGGTGGAGCGGGACAAGGCGGAACTTGTCGGACAGGCTCAGTCCATCCTCCACCCTCCGGAGGATCTCATCGAGGGCATGTCTCACTCCTTCCGGCAGCTTAAGGTGGATAAGTCCGAGCATTCGCTGGAAGACAAGCTCCTGTCAAAAGGCGGCAGATTGATCCCCGTGGAAATCCGGGCGACCCGCATCCAAATAAATGGCCGAGACTTTCTCCTGGGTATTTTCCGCGACATCACTGAGCGCAAGCAGGTGACTGAGGCACTCAAAACCAGCGAAGAACGGTTCCGCACTGCTGCCGAAAACCTCACGGATGTCGTTTACGATTGGGACATCAAAGAGAATGTCTATTGGTATGGCGACATAGACGGTATTATGGGCTATCCGCCGGGGGGATTTTCCAGGTCTATCGAGGGCTGGGCAGCGACACTCCATCCGGAAGACAAGAATCGCGTAATGGCGGCCTTGGAAAGTCACCTTAAAGGCGTGGCACCCTTCGTTGTTGAATACCGCATCGGGAGAAGGGACGGCGAGTGGCGGTGGTTGTCGGCGCGCGGCACTGCGCTCAGAGACGATCGGGGCGAACCTTACAAGATGGTGGGCTCCATCACGGACATCACCGAGCGTAAGAAGGCCGAGGAGGAGATTAAGAGGAATTACGAGATACAGGCCGCTATGAATGCCTTGCTGAAATTGTCCATCGAGATCAATAATGAGAAGGAGTTCCTGGACAGTGCGCTGAATTTGCTTCTCTCGCTCAAGTGGTTGTCGTTCGAGTCGAAAGGCGCCGTTTTTCTTGCCGACGAGTCGAAAAAGACGCTGCATCTTCAAGTGCATAGAGGCTTTTCCGGGGAACTGCTTGCAGCGTGTTCCACAGTCCCGTTTGGCAGATGCCTCTGCGGAAAAGCCGCTGCGGAGAGAACCATCCAGTTCGCGGATTGCATTGATGGGCAGCACGTCATCCACGTCGAGGGAATGCTGCCCCATGGGCATTATTGCGTGCCTATATTATCCGGCGATAACGTTTTGGGTGTCATTAACCTGTATGTGAGGGAAGGACACATTCAGGACTTGAAGGAAACTGAATTCCTCATGGCCGTTGCCAACGTTTTCGCCACTGTCATCGAGCGCAAGCGGGCAGAGACGGAACGTGAAAAGATGGAAGGCCAGCTCGGTCAGTTGCGGAAGATGGAAGCTATTGGACAGCTGGCAGGGGGAGTCGCCCACGATTTCAACAACATGCTGGCTGTAATCAACGGGTATTCGGAAATGATGTTGATGGAACTTCCGAAGTCCGATACGAACTATTCCCGTATTCAGGAAATATGCAATGCCGGGCATCGCTCTGCTGATCTCACCCGGCAGCTTCTTGCATTTGCCCGCAGACAGACCATCGAGCTGAAAGTGCTGGACATGAATGACACGGTCACGGGTATGCTCAAAATGCTCCAGCGGCTTATCGGTGAAAATATCAAACTGACGTGGAACCCAGTCGCCAATCTCTGGAAGGTTAAAATGGATCCCTCACAGCTTGATCAGATTCTGGCCAATCTGCTTGTCAACGCCCGCGATGCGATATCCAGTGCCGGCAAGGTGGTAATTGAGACCGGCAAGGTGGATCTGGATCAGGCTTTTTGCGCGATGCATCCGGGTTCCGTACCGGGTAAATATGTTGTGCTGGAAGTCAGCGACAATGGCTGCGGCATGAGCAAGGAGACAGTTGAGCGTATCTTCGAACCGTTCTTCACGACCAAGAAAGTCGGAGAGGGGACTGGCCTCGGGCTTGCCACCGTCTTTGGCATTGTGAAGCAGAACAATGGATTCATCAATGTCGACAGTGAACCTGGAAAAGGCACGACATTCAAGATATATCTTCCACGGCATGAATCGGAGAATGGGGAAAAAGATGAAATGCCTGATGAGGCTGAAATAATCAAGGGGACTGAAACCGTGCTGCTGGTCGAGGATGAAGGTGCGTTTCTTATATTTGCCAGAATACAGCTCGAACGGCTGGGCTATACCGTGCTGGACGCCAGCAGCCCTGTCAAGGCAATCAAGCTGGCCGGGGAATACAAGGGGGAGATTCATCTTCTGATAACCGATGTGGTCATGCCGGAAATGAGCGGCCGCGATCTCAAGGAGGAAATCAGCTCAATGCGCCCTGGCATTAAAACCCTTTTCATGTCCGGCTACACTAAGGATATCATCGCAAGAAAGGGAGTGCTTGATGAAGGCATCCATTTCCTCCAGAAACCGTTTACGGTGCAAGCCCTGTCGGTAAAACTCAGGGAAGCGTTGGCTTGAAGTAACTCGGGCATTCCTGCCCGAGAGTAGAATCCGCCGTCGCAAAGAGGCTATGGCGGACACAGTCGGAGAATGGGTGAAACGGCGAATCGGTGATGATGAAAGAAGCGGAAGATCTTTGATTTACGAGCGTGCAACGCTCCTTGGAGTGCTGAAGCTTGCTTCAGCCTTTGATAGTGGAGCTTGCTCCACGTTACTGCCGACAAGCGAGCTTGTCGGATAAAGGCGCAAGCAAGCTTGCGCACTCCAAGGTCAGGCGAAAGCGCCTGACGTGAATGCGGGAGGAAGAACACGTCTTGCGACGTTAACTACGAACGAATGCGGAAGAGACAGGAGATGATAAGAGAAGACAAACTAAAGTTTGTACTCCAACAAGAAGGTAGTTCATTCGTTGGGGGTTTGTTGGAGTTCACAGTCCCGAGTTCCTGCGGCCCCGGGATCTTCGACTTTAGCGTGCGTATTCGTTGGGAATGTCCGGAAGCAGAAAAATCCAAAGGGTGATATGAGTTCAACCAAAACAATAAAAAGAACAGCAGGCAATATCCAGACGAGTATCCTGGTAGTCGACGATGAATCCGGAATAAGAAAGATGCTGAATGATTTTCTTTCAAAGGAATTCAAGGTCAGCGTGGCTTCTTCCGCCAGCGAGGCGATGGGGATGCTTGAGAAGGATGAGTTTGATATTGTCCTTTCCGACGTGAATATGCCGGAAATGTCGGGCAAGGAGTTTTTCGCGAAATGCAGGAAGCGGTATCCGGAAATGCAGTTCATCCTCATGACAGGAAAGCCTGAGTTCGCCGATGCCATCAACACCATCAAGGAAGGTGCATTCTACTATCTGTTAAAACCGCTCGATCTGAAATTGCTGCATTCCCTGATCCTGAAGGCCATCCAGGAGAAGAAAATCGGCGACAAAACAGGAATCCACGATAAGGGCATAATAAAGAACCTTGGACCGCGATACAAGGTTGTGCGGTCTCTTGGATCCGGAGCTTCAGGCGTAGTGCTTCTTGTCGAGAACAAGGGGAAGCAATACGCGATGAAACTCCTGCGATACGACAATGCATCCGATAATTATTCTGACAAGATGGAGAGGTTCATGCGCGAAGCCGAAATACTCATGAGGATAAAAAATGAGCATGTTGTCAAAATCATCGAGCACAACCTCGGGAAAACAGATGAAAGCCCATATATAATAATGGAATATGTAAATGGCATGTCCTTGTCCGGATGCATCAAGGCAGACAAGTTGGACATCAATCATAAGATTTCCATAATCCAGCAGATCGCGGAGACACTGGAATGCGTGCACCGTCATGGCGTGCTTCACAGGGACATCAAGCCCGACAACATTCTCATAACCGATGATCTTTTCGTGAAGATAACTGATTTTGGTATCTGTCATGTTCCGGAGTCGTCGCTCACGATGCCAGAGCAGGCACTGGGGTCTCCTGCATACATGGCTCCGGAAAGTTTTGAAACCGGCAGGAAACCGGACACGAAAACTGACATGTTTTCTCTTGGCGTTGTCAGCTATGAGATGCTTACAGGAATAAAACCTTTTGAAGGGGATGGTGTCTGCCAGGTCGTCAATTCGCTGAAGACGAAGAAACCTGTCGCGCCGACGAAACTGAATCCTGAAATCCCCATGTGGCTTCAGGATGTCATGGCAAGAATGCTCGACAAGAATCCTGACAGACGATACGCCAGCTGCGGGGAAATATCGAAAGCCATAAGCCATTATCTGTCCGGTGGTGAGAAAAAGAATGTGAGCTTCACGACAAGATTATTCAAAAGCATGATCCCCGGCGATTGCGTGTGGAGCTGATTGCCCGAGGAGGGCAGAAGACAGACAACAGAGGGTAGAGGACAGAGGGCAGGTAAACTCCAGCTGCTTTCAGCCCTGCCATACTTGATTTATGCTCCACGTCCAGCTATCTTCTTAAAAGTATGAAAATCAAAAATACCATCAGTTCACCCAGTAAAGTTCCTATCAGTAAAAGCAGCAGATCTTTCAGAGTCAGAATCCGAATTTTAGCTCCGATGGTAATATCAATAGTATTCCTATTAAGCGCTTTTATATTTACTGTACACAAGATTCAAAATAGAAATGTTTCCAGCATCATCGAAAGGAAATTGGATTCAGCGAAACAATTGTTCAATGCCCAGTTGGAAAGTGACGCGGGCATGATGTCTGCCGTCCTGATACCGTTTTTGTCAAGCGAGCGAATGAAGTCAGCGCTGTCCGCCAAAAACAGAAATCTCCTGCTTGAATACGGAAAACCTCTTTTTGAACAACTCCGTTCTGAGCATAATATCACCCATTTATATTTTACAGGTCCCGACAGGATCAATATATTGCGTGTCCATAATCCGGAAATGTTTGGCGACACTATCAGCCGTTTTACAATACTTGAGGCTGAAAAGACAAAAAGAATATCCTATGGGATTGAACTGGGCCGGATGGGGACATTCACACTGAGAGTCGTGGTGCCGTGCTATGAGAAGGATCAGCTAATCGGGTATGTTGAGTTAGGAGAAGAGATTGACCACCTTGTTCAGAAATTGAGCAAAATCCTAAATGTGGATGCTTACCTGGCAATTGAAAAAAAGTTCATTGACAGGAAAGAATGGGAATCTGCAATGGCAATACTCGGACGCCAGGCAAACTGGAGCCAGTTTCCAACTGCGGTAATCGTCAGCAGAAACCAGAAATATTTTCCAGAAGAACTTGCATATTACATTCCGGAGGAACATCATGTCAGAGGTGTTGTTGAGATATCGCTGGAAAAAGATGGCAGATATTATCGCAGTAGATTCATGCATCTCGAAAACGTGTCTGGACAAGAAGTGGGTGAGATGATAATCGTATATGACGTAACAGAGATGCTCTCCTCTGGAAAGTACTATACATTTGCTGTAGCTCTAATTTATCTGACCGTAGGCGGATTGCTCTTCTTTTTGTTTTATGGATATCTTGCCAGGGTGGAACGAACACTGACGACAGCACAGGCGGAACTGATTGAGTGGAACAAGACTCTTGAAGAAAAAATTGAAGAAAAAACCAAGGAATTAAATGAATCTCATGAGAAAGCAATTCAATCAAGCAAGATGTCGGCTATAGGCCAGCTGGCCGGTGGAGTCGCGCACGATTTCAACAACATGCTGTCTGTAATCAACGGGTATTCGGAGATGTTGCTTAGGGAAATCGTCCCCTCCGATCCGAAATACGCGCATATAAAGGAAATCAACAAGGCCGGAGAACGCTCTGCGGATCTCACCCGGCAGCTTCTTGCATTCGCCCGCAAACAACCCATAGCTCCGAAAGTTCTGGATTTGAATGACACCGTCGCGGGCATGCTCAAGATGCTTCAGCGCCTTATTGGTGAAAACAGCGAACTTATATTGAAACCCGCCGCCAATCTATGGAAAATAAAAATGGACCCGTCCCAGCTTGACCAGATCCTGACCAACCTGCTTGTCAATGCACGCGATGCAATCTCCGGTGCCGGAAAGATAGCAATTGAGACCGGCAAGGAGGAACTGGCTGAGGCTTTCTGTAAGACGCATCCGGATTCCCTCCCGGGAAAATATGTTGTCCTGTCTGTCAGCGACAATGGCTGCGGTATGAGTAAAGAGACAATCGAACACATTTTCGAGCCGTTTTTTACCACCAAGGCAGTTGGAGAAGGAACTGGTCTTGGACTGGCCACTGTCTTCGGCATCGTGAAGCAGAACAACGGATTCATCGATGTTTATAGTGAGCCTGGCAAAGGGACAACATACAAAATATATTTGCCACGGCATGAATCGGAGAATGTGGTAAAAGATGAAATACTTGATAAACCTGAAATAATTACGGGGACTGAGACTGTCCTGCTTGTTGAGGACGAAAAGTCACTGCTTCAATTTGCAAAAGCGCTGCTCGAACGAATGGGCTATACAGTTTTGACTGCCAATAATCCGACACAGGCTATCAAGATTGCCGGGGAATACAAAGGAGACATTCACCTTCTGATGACCGATGTTATCATGCCGGAAATGAGCGGGCGCGATCTGAAAGAGAAAATCAATGAAATACGCTCCGACATCAAATACTTGTTCATGTCAGGCTACACAGCAGACATCATGTCACATAATGGTGTCATAGATGAAGGCATAAATTTCCTCCAGAAACCATTCACTGCTGAAGAGCTTTCAGTAAAGCTCCGCGAGGTGCTTTACTTGGTTGAGGGAAAACACGCAGATCCACTGGAATAAATCCCCCTACGTTTAGTTGCAAGATCAAACTTTCATCAGTACATTAGACAAATAAATTTTTCGGGGCGGACAAATGGGTTTCCTGTTGAACCATCTTGATTATGTATATTTCTTCTATGGCCTGGCATTTATAATCCTGGCAGTGATATCATATATCCTGCACAGGAGGAAGGACATTCTCATCCCATGGGAGTTCCTGGCACTGTTCGGACTTGTGCATGGTCTCAACGAGTGGCTTGACATGCTGAGCTATGCCTTCGGGGACATACAGGGGCTGCCATACCTCAAAACTGCCTTGCTCCTTGTCTCATTCATCTTCCTCTTCGAGTTCGGGCGTAGCGGGCTGAAGGCTTATTACCCGCGGATTTTCGGCGGGATGAACATTGTCTGGCAGTATGCCACGCTGGTTGCGCTGCTGATTGCGCTGCATTCAAAAGGCCTGAGGAACTATGACATCTCAGTCCGCTATATCTTCGGCTTAACAGGCGGAGTCCTGTCCACGATCCTTTTATTCAAGGTATATCACAATGAAAAAAAGGCCCGTTATTATTTCCTCATTGCCGCCATAGCCCTGGGACTTTATACAATTGCAACGGGGCTGATAGTACAGGAGGACAAGTTTTTCCTGGCAAGCTTTATCAATTATGAGTCCTTCAAGGATTATGCCCTTTTCCCTGTCCAGGTCATGAGGGCGGCACTCGTGGTCATTATCACCATAGCGTTCTGGGAATACTACTGCTTCACAAAGAAAATGCTGCACAACGAGCTTGTGGGGCTGAAATTAGGATATGGGAAGTGGCTTGCTGCCGCCATCATATCAGTTCTCTTGTGCGGCTGGCTCCTCACGTCCGTGATCAGCCAGAATGTCGACAGGTACCAGCGTGAGGACTTCAAGATAAATGTGACGGCGATTGCGACCGGGATAGATATCCGGAAATTGAAGAAGCTTCAGGATGTTCCAGCCGACATAAACACGGATGAATATAAGTCAGTGGTGGCGCACATGCGGAGCTTCGAAAGCACGATGAAGGGGGTGAAGTGGTTCTACCTGATGAAGCAGAAGAACGGGAAGATAATATTCAGCATTGACTCTTCGCCTGAGACCGATAAGGACTATACTTTTCCTGGAACTGAATGGAAAACAACTGAGAAGGGAGGTCCGCCTGGGATACTTTCAGATGTCTTCAAGAAAGGCGAATCGGCTGTATACGGGCCGTATTCCGATGAATGGGGCAGCTGGGTTTCAGCGTTCATCCCCATAGTTGATCCGGAGACGGATAAAGTCCACTCGGTGATCGGGTGCGACATCTACAAGGACAGCTGGGGCCAGATGCTCTACATGTCGCGGCTCCAGCCGATCATAATAACCCTGCTGATCTGCATCATCCTGATCATTGCATTCCTAATGCACCAGTCCACGCTTGAGGCTTCGGTCATAATTGCCGAGTCGGAGAACAAATACAGGAGCCTCTTCAACAGTTCGAACGACACCATCATGATTCTTGACATGGACGGTAAGCTGCTTGAGGTGAACAGCGCAGCGTGCAGGAAACTCGGGTATTCCATGGAGGAACTCAGCAAGCTCAACTATCATGTCATTGAATCCAGTGATTTCGAGCAGTTCGTACCGGACAGGATATTGCAGATAAAGGACTTTGGGCATACAGTTTTTGAATCATCCCATCTTACAAGGGATAAGTTGCTGATCCCGGTGGAGATAAATGCAAGCCAGATAGAATATCTGGGCAGGCCGGCGGTGCTCTGCATAGCGAGGGACATTTCCGACAGGAAGAAGATAGAGGGGATACTCAAGGACAGCGAACTGAAGTACAGGCTCCTCTTCAATGAGATGATGACAGGATTTGCGCTTCATGAAATCATATGCGATGAGAACGGAAAGCCCTGCGACTACCGCTTTCTGGAGGTCAATCCCGCGTTTGAAAGGCTTACTGGCCTGCGTGCCAGCAAGATAATAGGCAGGACAGTCCTTGAAATCCTTCCTGAGACTGAACCTAAGTGGATAAGGGATTATGGGAATGTCGCCATCACAGGCAAGCCGATACTTATAGAGAATTACCATATGGGGCTTGGGAAATGGTATGAGGTCAGGGCGTTCTCCCATGAGAAAGGGAAGTTCGCCGTGATCTTCAATGAAGTTACAGAAAGGAAGTTCGCCGAGGAGATATTGAAATTCGAAAGGGATATAATGGCCGGATTGAGCCAGGTCTCAAGCATAAGGGATGCCGGCAGGAAGCTCCTGGAGGTCATGTGCAGGATCGATGAAGTCGACTGCGGCGGAGTCTACGATCTGAATCCTGTCACCGATGAGCTTGATATTGTCGCCCATGAGGGGCTTTCCGGCGAATTCATCAAACATGTCTCCCATTATGCGGCGGAAACCTTCCAGGCAAAGCTTGTGAAAGAGGGGAAGGTTCTTTTCGACTCCTATGACAAGCTCATCCTGCATGTCGACAAGATAATACAGGCCGAGGGATTGAAGGCGATCGCGATTATCCCGCTGAAGAGCGAAGGCAGGACGATCGCAGTTATAAATCTCGGATCCCACAAGCAGAAGGAATTCATGGAAATCACCCGCAGGAAAATACTTGCTATCGCAGACAAGATAGCTCCGGCATTCCTCAAGGTGAAGATTTCCGAGGAGTTGAACGAGGCCAACCTGTTCAACAGCGAAATCATCTCAAGCGCAGGCGACGGGATAGCGGTCATGGACAAGGATTTCAGGTATCTTGTCTGGAACCGTGAGATGGAGAAGATAAGCGGGGTTCCTGCTTCGGATGTGCTCGGGAAAAACGCGTTTGCACTGTTCCCCGGCCTTGTCGAGCAGAAGGTCGACCTGATCCTCAGACGGGCGATGTCCGGGGAGACAGTTGTTGCACCGGATTTCAAGATTGGAAACAGGAAGACGGGAAAGATGGTGTGCGCGAGGGCGATCTGCGTGCCCCACAGGAATTCCAAGGGCGAGATAACGGGCATCATTGCGGTCATAAGCGATTTCTCGGACAGGAAACTCAACGAGGAGAATATGAAGAAGCTCTCCATCGCCATGGAACAGAGCCCGGCATTGATCGTCATTACCGACACCGATGGCAGCATCGAATATGTCAATCCGAAATTCCAGGCTGTCACCGGCTACACAGTTGAAGATGTGCTCGGAAAGAATCCGAGGATACTGAAGTCCGGAGAAATGCCTCCTGAAGTCTACAAGGAGATGTGGGACACGATAAAGTCGGGCAAGGAATGGCGCGGCCAGTTCCATAACAGGAAGAAGAATGGGGAGCACTTCTGGGAGTCGGCGACCATTTCCCCGATATATGGGGACGAGGGGAAGATTACCCATTTTATCGCGATAAAGGAGGATATAACAAGGCAGAGGGAACTCCAGAGCCAGCTTATACAGGCCCAGAAGATGGAGTCCGTCGGAAGGCTTGCTGGCGGGATCGCCCACGACTTCAACAATATTATCCAGGTGATAAACGGATTCACCGAGTTTGTGCTCTTGAAGATGGACAAGGATGACAAGAACAGGCAGGACCTCGAGGAAATCAGCAGGGCCGGCAAACGGGCGCTGGACCTTACCAACCAGCTTCTCATCTTCAGCCGCAGGAAGCCTGTGAACATGGTCGAGATTGAAGTCAATGAACTGCTCGGTAATCTGCAGAAGATGTTCCAGTATGTGCTCGGTGAAGATGTAAGGATGGAAAATGTGCTGTTCCCGAAGCTGTCCAGGATCAAGGCCGATGCGAGCCAGCTGGAACAGGTGCTGATGAATCTCGTGGTGAACGCCAGGGACGCCATGCCTCGGGGAGGAGTCCTCAAGTTCATCACAAGCAATATCTATCTCGAGGAGGACGATGTCCTCTCCATCACCGAAGCCAGGCCCGGCAGGTTCATATGCATTTCCATCTCTGACAACGGCCAGGGAATGCCACCTGAAGTCAAAGAGCATCTTTTTGAACCTTTCTTCACGACTAAGCCGAAGGGGAAGGGCACTGGGCTCGGTCTTTCAATAGTCTACGGGATAGTCAAGCAGCACAACGGATGGATAAATGTATTTTCGGAGCCGGACAATGGAAGCACCTTCGAGATATATCTTCCGGCTGTGGATGCCGGTGAGACAGTAGTCCCATCAGCAAAACCCAGGACTGAAACCAGGAAGTTCATCCAGAAGGGAAAAGGGGAAAGGATACTCCTCGTCGAGGATGAGAACAGCGTCAGGAATCTGACGACGAGGATACTGAAGGACAACAATTACATCGTGTTCTCAGCCGCCAATGCCGCCGAGGCCATTGAAATCTTCAACAAGGAGAAGGGGAGGTTCAACCTTGTCCTCTCGGATGTCATCCTGCCCGGACAGGATGGCGTCCTGCTTGTCGAGGAGCTTCTGCGCAGGAAGCCGGATCTCAAAGTCCTCATGGCGAGCGGATATACCGATGAAAGACTTACGAAGACAGGGGTTGCGGACAAGGAACTGAGGCTCCTGCATAAGCCGTATCATTACAATGAGCTTCTCGTCACCGTGAGGGAAGTCCTCGGCTGACCGGAACTGGAAATATATACTGAAAATGGAAGCTGTTAATTGCATTTTTACCATTAATAAATAGATTATCGCGGTAATCTCCTCAGCGAAGTATTTCCCTTATTGTAAAAATATAACGGCAGGTTTTTTATTTATGCTAAAAGAAGCTTGTGGAATTTTCGGTATTGCGAACCATCCGGATGCGGCGGCTATCACGCGTCTCGGCCTTTTCGCGCTCCAGCACCGCGGACAGGAAAGCGCAGGAATAATGCTGCTCCGGCAGGGAAAATGTGATTGTTACAAAGGCATGGGCCTCGTTTCCGAAGTCTTCGACCGCCTTCCGAAGGAATGGTGGAGGACGCCACAGGAGATGGCCATTGGACATGTCCGCTACAGCACTTTTGGCGGATCAAACGTCGCAAATGCACAGCCTTTCGTAGTTGAATTCGACAAATGGCGTCTCGGTCTTGCTCATAACGGAACCATTTCAAATGCCGCGCATTGGAGGAACCATCTCAAGAGGGGGGGCGCAATTTTCCAAGGAGAGATCGACACCGAGGTTGTCCTGCATATCGCGGCCCACCACCACAAGGCCGGGGACACCCCATGGGAGGCGCTCGAATATGCCTTGAAGAATGTCGAGGGCGCTTATTCGATAATCGGACTCTGCGAGGATGGAATGGTGGCGGCAAGGGATCCCTTTGGCTTCAGGCCGTTGTGCATGGGCAAGCTGGACAACTCGGCTGTCTTTGCTTCCGAGACTTCAGCCTTTGACATCGTCGGTGCGCAGTATGAGAGGGATGTAGAACCGGGAGAGATGATCCTGGTCAGGCCGGATGGAAAGATCGAGAGCAAGATTTTCGCATATTCGAAAAAGCGCGCCCAATGCATATTCGAGCTCATCTATTTCGCGCGCCCTGACAGCTATGTATTCACTGAAAGCGTCTATGAGATGAGGAAAAGATTCGGAAGGAAGCTTGCAGAGGAGTTTCCTGTGAAGGCGGATATCATTGTTCCTGTGCCCGACAGCGGGATGTACGCGGCCCTGGGATATTCAGAGGCTTCGGGAATTCCTTTTGAACTTGGAATCATGAGGAATCATTATGTCGGAAGGACCTTCATCAAGCCGTCGCCAGCCGACCGGAAGACTGCTGTGAACATGAAGCTCAATCCTGTCAAGGAGGCGATCAAGGGGAAGAGGGTATGCCTGGTGGAGGACAGTATCGTCAGGGGCAACACCAGCAAGGAGAGGGTAAGGACCCTCCGCGAAAACGGGGCGAAGGAAGTTCACATGAGGATCAGCTGTCCACCGCATGTCCAGCCATGCTATTTCGGTATTGATTTTCCAAGTGCGGACGAGTTGATAGCGCATAAGTGTTCTGTAAACGAGATCGCGAAGATCATTGATGCGGACAGCCTGGCCTATCTCTCTCTTGAAGGCATGCTTTCCTGTGTGAAGAAAACCAAGTCCTGCGATTATTGCCACGCATGTTTTTCAGGAGATTACCCGGTCAAGCCCAAATTAATATGATTTGAACCTTTTAAATCGTCCGAATCCGTGGTAGATTAACTAAAATCTTTAATTCATTCCATCAAGCAATATGGCAGAATCGATTCCTAAATTACAGAATTTGAATGATGGTATCATAAAATGTCAATCATGCTCGGCAGACATCCCGCTTGCCACTGCCGCACCCCTGGAGTTGATTACCTGCTCGAAATGTTCCGCACAGGTGCTCATCCCTCTCCGCATCAGGGACTACTGGCTATATGAGCCCCTCGGAGGCGGTGGAATGGGAAGCGTCTACAAGGCGATTTCCGAGAAGGATGACAGGATGTATGCCGTAAAGGTCCTTTCCCGCAAGGAGAAATACAATCAGGACCTGGTAAAGACAATTCTCCGTGAAGGCAAGATTGGCAGCGCAGTAGGGAAGCATAAGAATATCATAGATATAATAGACTACGGCCTCGACGGCGATGAATATTTCCTCATCACGGAATTCATTGCCGGGGAACGACTCGACCTGATGGTCGAATCGAGAAAGCAGATCCCCGAAAAAGAGGCTGTCGAGTTCACCCTCCAGTTGATTGACGCTGAAATGCATATCATCAAAGCCGGATATCTTTTCCGGGATATCAAGCCTGAAAACATAATCATCAACAAGGCGGGGGAGCTCAAACTGATCGACTACGGGCTATGTGTAAGCCTTCATGACGCCGCCAATCATGAAAACATAACTGATGAGCTGAACGGTTCGCCCTTCTATATCCCACCCGAAAGGATTGTGGGCGCGCCTGAAGGCGAATACAGCGAGATTTACAGTCTTGGCATGATACTTTTCTATATGCTTGCCGGAAGGACTTACTACTCCCTGGCTGAAGTCAATGATCTTGTGACAAAGCACCTGACATCGCTCCGCGTCCTCAGCGTAGGCTCCTTCCTCAAGCACTGCAATCCGAAGATTGTCGCCATAATCGACAGGATGATCGCCAGAAAGCCGATCAAGAGATACCATGACTTCGCCACGCTCAAGCAGGATCTTGAACAGCACTATCAGCTGCTCAAGGAAAGCGGAAAGCCCAGGAGGCTTCCACCTGTCGTTTCAGGCGGCGCCATTCCGAGAGTAATTCCAAGGATAAATTTGAACAACAAGGCTGCAGTTTATCTCGTCTTCTTCCTGGTCGTTGTTCTTGCGGTCCTGGGCATATGGGGATACCTGCACTACAGGAAATATTCCAAGACCAGGATGATCCGCAGTGCTCTTACGGAATCAACGGCGTCGAAGCTCGGAGTTCCTAAGGATATAAAGGCCCCGAAGATCAGCGCTGATTCTTTGAAGAGGGAAATTGACGAGTCGGTGAAAAAGGTGACCGAACAGAAGATCGCCGCGCTCCCTTCCTTCAGCGAGCCGGAAACCCGCAAGCTGATCTGCAGCAATCTCGGTCTGAAGCCCGAGACCTCAATATCATCAATGACTGTTGATCAGGCCCTGGCGAGGATGAAGGACGAGATCAAAGCGTCGACAGATAGGGCTATAGCTGGAATAGACAGGGATTTCAACGCGGAAAAGGAGCTTGCCGCCATCGCCGCCGGCTTGAAGATTGAACTCCCCCTCAAGGAGCCTTCGACTTCCCGCAAGGATGTTGATGCCGAATTCAAGAGCTACGTCCAGAAGAAGATCGATGAGAAATATTCCGGAAAGGAACTCTATGCCCAGGCTACCGAGATCAGCAAGAAGTACGGCGGATACAAGAAGGGTGACATTGTCGAGATACAGGATGCCGTGGGCCTCAAGGTGAAGGGCGCATTCAACGGGAAGGCAGGCAACAAGGTCGTCATCGGCGACAGGCAGATCCTTGCGACCGATATTCCCGCATCGGAAAGATGGAAGTTCAACGAGGCTGAATGCGAAGTGAAGGTCCAGAAGATGTCGGAACAGCTGATGGATAATTTCAAGAAGAACAAGGAGAAATACAGGGCTGAAGTGGAGACTTCTGACAGGACTGAGTTCTACAGGAAATATGGCTATATGGCTGCGGGCGACGGCACGGTAAAAACTACAAAGGAGCTTGTCGACGAGATGCTGAAGAAGCTGAAGGATAATTTCCAGGAGGAGATCAAGAAGCGGGAGAAGAAGATCCGCGAGGAGGCCGACAAGAAATTCAACAAGAGTGAATACCTTAAGAAAAACAATTTCAGGGAGATCGACGGCAAATGGTATGCTGCAGACGATGCCGTGAAGATCTATCTCAAGCGCGAAAGGGAGAAGTTCGACAGGAACAGGAAGGCTGAACTCGAAACGATACTCAATGATGCCAGAAAGGCAATAGAGAAACAGATATACGGCGAGAACGGATACGTCTTCTACGACAACAGGTGGCAGCCCGCCCGCGCCCTGATCGACAGCCTCGTCGAAGAGAAGATCCGCGAGGAGATCAGGTAGCTCCCTTGCAATACGACGACTCTTTTAGCTTTTGCTTATGGCTGAAATATTTACTACTGTGTGCATGATATTGTTTACAGGTAGGGTGCTCTCGCCGAGAGCGCCGCGGACGGCTCGGTGAGCCGACCCCACCCATAAAATGTAAACTGTATGTGACCTCATTAGTAACTGTTAGGAAGTTCTTTATGCGTATTGCACTTGGAATCAAAATATTTCTCTTTATTCTTGCTTTAAATCTTCTAGCCGGTTCGGCAGCTGAAGGTGAATGGGCTTCTGCTGACGGTAGGATTTCTGTTGTTCCTCCCAGCTCATTTCTCAAGGGAGACGCCTTGGCACCACTTGTAATCGTTTGGCTTTCCAGTGATCAAAAGATAAAACTTGCTGTTGCCGAAGCCGACAATCCCAAAAGGTATAAGCTTAAGAAAGAAAGCATGGAGAAGGGATTAATTAGGGAAATGAACGGTACTCTCTTGGAATCTATAGAAGAGGAGAAACAAGGGGTTTCAATTTTTAAGATGACGTGTTCGGGGGAGCTTTCAGGACAGAAGGTTTTCTGTTGTCAAGTTATAATAGGAATTGATGACAAGGTATACAAGGTAATGGCCATATCTTTTAAACAAGATCCAAGGCAGATTCCAGAAGTGGTCAAGTTTATGGACTCTTTGAAGATTTTAAAGGCGAAATGAGAATTTAGGAATCAGCTTTGAATTTGTTGCGGTTGCATTCAGTATTATCAGATTGGGCATCCGATATCCAATGGATTCGTTCGAAGTTCAGTGTTCGGAGTTCAATGTTCGATGTTCATGTCTTTCTACTTTCCTCCACCCCGAGTGCTCCACCCTTGTCCCTTCCGATTCCCATTTTATCTCGAAGTCGGATTTTATGTCGGACAGATCTGCGATCGCCGAATCATCCCGGATGTATGAGATGTCCTGCGAGAAAAGTGAAACCACTGAATTCAAGTACGGGACATCGTCGGTGGCGAAATGAACGACGCCTCCCGGATTGAGGATCCTCAGGAGTTTTCCAATGAATTCGGAACTCATGAGACGATTGCCACGGTGACGGGCTTTCGGCCAGGGATCAGGACATAGGATGTGTATCCTGTCGATTGAGCTGTCAGGAAGAATGTAGGCGGGCAGGGCGCATGCGTCGACCCTCAGGAGGGTGATGTTGGAAATCCCAGTCCTGGAAATACGGCTGCCAAGCTTTCTGAGCCTTCCGAGCATGACGTCTGCGGCGAATACTGCCCTTTCTGGATATTTCTGTGCAAGGGCACAGGTGAAGCCGCCTTTGCCGCAGCCGATGTCGAGCTCGTTGGTTTTTCCGATGTCGATCCCTATGGTATCATATCTGTCCGTCAGGATCCTGATGTCAAAATTATTTTTCATTACAAGATAAACCGGTTGTGTTGAAAACGAATATAAACTCTGTATAATAATAGACTCTTTCTTTCAGACTTCTATTCATGAATTATGGATTCGGGCATGTTTGAGCTTGAGCCGCAGCATCTTTGTCGGAAAGAGCCTATGATATTGAATGAGCTGATTTCAAAATACGAAAAATGTTTGTTGCGAGAATAACGCTTGTTGGAGTTCACAGCTTCAGCGTGTCTTGGTAATCAACAGGTTGCACACGCTAAAGTCGACGATCCCGGCTCAGGGATGTCGGGACAGCGCACTCCAACTTTTAAAAACAGCTCAAAAGAGGCAATTTTGAAATTGCCTCGAATAATAGGGTGTTAAATGTTATCCAAAGTGCTAACGATTCTCAGAAGAATTTCCAAGATTATCGCTGAAAACGATGATCAGGCCCTGATTCTCGACGAGATAGTGAAAGTCCTCGCTAAGAACCTGGATTCAGAGGTATGCTCAATATATGTCTTCAACGACGACAGGGAGCAGCTTGTACTTACTGCGACATTCGGATTGAACAAGGATCTGATAGGCAAGTTGAAGCTCAAGCCGGGAGAGGGGATTACTGGTGCCGCCTTCAAGTCGGGTGAGATAGTCAATGTCGCCAATCCCAGGGAACATCCCAAGTTCAAACTTGTAAAAGGTTCGGGAGAGGAGAAATACAAGTCATTCCTCTCCGTTCCGCTGAATGTCGGCGGCAGGCATGTCGGAGTCCTCAACCTCCAGAAGATAAACGACGAACCGTTCACTCCTTCGATAACCGACGTGGTGAAGTCCGTCTGCACCCAGATCGCAAACCTTATCATAAGCTCTAAAATGCTGAAGGAGCTCGCCACGGATTCCGATGAGGCCCAGGCGGAGGTCTCGAAGAAGAAGAAACAGGTTGTGATCAGGGGCGTCTCCGCAAACGCCGGAATAGCCATTGGCAATGCCGTGTTGTTTGCCAAGACGGATTATTTCGCAGAGATCAGGCCTGAAAGAACCTTGGCGCAGGCAAAGGAGGTTCTGCTTTTTGAACATGCCCTCAAGACGGCAAGGAAGGAAATCGCCGAACTCAGCACAAAGGCCGTGTCACTCATATCCGAAGCCGATGCATCCATATTCGACGTGCATATCCTCTTCCTTGATGACAAGACCCTTCTTGACGCGATAAAACAGAAGATCAATGACGGCTATACCGTCGAGTCGAGCCTGAAGTTTGTCAACGACGACTATCAGCAGAGGTTCAGCAGGCTCCAGGACCAGGTCTTCAGGGAAAAGGCCCTCGACCTGAAGGACATCCTTCTCAGGATCCTCAAGATAGTGATGGCGATGAGAAGCGGCGAGGTCAGATCCGATGATATCGAAGTCCAGTCGCGGCAGATCATATTCACAAATGAACTCCTCCCCTCCGACCTGTTCAGGATGCCTATCGACAGGATCGCTGGAATTGTCACTGAAAAGGGTGGCGCCACCGCACATGTCGCCCTTCTCGCAAAGGCACTCAACATCCCGACAATCCTGGGCGCACGTGATTCCCTCGAAAACGTGAGGGCGGACGACGAAGTGATCCTCGACTGCCATGCCGAGAACGTCTACATAAGGCCGACTGAAAATGTCAAAAGCCATTTCAAGGACATGATCCAGCTTTCAAGCAGGGAATCCGAGGAGGATTATTCCGATGAACCCTCGGTAACTTCGGATGGCAGGGAGATTTCACTGCGCGGCAACATTTCCCTCATCAGCGAAACTTCCATCCTGAAGAAATATGGGGCGAAGGGCATCGGACTCTACAGGACTGAATTCCTTTTCATGATCAGGGATTTCATGCCCGCTGAAGATGCCCAGTTCCAGGTATATTCAAAGATATTCAAGGAAGTCAAGGATGACGAGGTCACGATCCGTGTCCTTGACATCGGGGCCGACAAGGCCCTGCCGTATCTCAATTTTGTAAAGGAGGACAATCCGGTCCTCGGCTGGCGCGGCATCAGGGTTCTTCTTTCCCAGAAGGAGCTCATGAAAACACAGCTGCGTGCGATCCTCAGGGCGGGCGCCGCCGGCAAACTCCGGATCCTGTTCCCGATGATCTCATGCGTCTCCCAGATAATAGAGGCCAGGCAGGTCCTCAGCGAGGTTGAAAGCGAACTGCATGCCAAGAACATCCCCCATTCCGACAACTACAAGGTCGGAATGATGCTTGAAGTGCCGTCAGTTATTTTTGCGCTCGATGAATTCCTCGAATATGTGGACTACATGAGCATAGGTACGAACGACCTCATACAATATACATTCGCGGTCGACAGGGGGAACGAACAGGTGGCATACCTCTTCAATCCGCTTCATCCCTCATTCCTGAAAATGCTGAAATTCATTTCCGGAGCATTCAGGAGCCGCGGAGACAAGAGTCTTGCAATATGCGGTGAAATGGCCGGAAACATCTATGCGGTGCCCTTCCTGCTCGGAGCCGGTATCATCGACCTCAGCATGGCGCCCAGGAACATCCCGGCCGTCAGGAAAGTCATCAGGGCCTTCACAATGTATGAATGCGTGGAACTCCTTGAAAAGGTTGTAGGCCTCGGAAATCCGGAAGCCGTCGAGTGCCTGATAAAACAGGAATTTTCCAAAAAAGGACTGAAGAGCTGACCGAATATCCCAAAAAAAACGTGAAATAAAGAATGAACATCCAACTTTCAACTTTGAACTTCCAACATCGAACCAAGATTCTTAAATGTAAATATTCACCGGAGGACTTGTCCCAGTGAATATTTACCTCCAGCGGAGCTTCTTCAAGAAGGATGGCTCACGCAAGATAACGCATCCATGGATTTTCCAGTCTTCTATAAAATCAATAGACGGAACTCCAGGTCCCGGAGAAGTCGTTTCCGTCCTTGACTCCGCCGGCACTTTCGTCGGCTATGCCCATTTCAGCCCTTCAAGTTCCATCAGGGCCAGGATCATTTCCTTTGACAAGGATCAGTATCCGGACGAGAAATTATTGAAGTCAAGGCTTCTCCAATCATTCCAGATGAGGACATCGCTCCCCACAGGCACTTTGAACTCCGACTCGGCCAGGATGGTCTTCGGTGAATCGGACGGACTCCCCGGACTTGTCATTGACAAGTATGGAAAATTCCTGGTCGCGCAGTTCCTTACAGCCGGAATGGACCGCATGAAGGAGCTGATTGCGAATTTCGCACTCGAGATATCCGGCGCTGAAGCCCTCATCGAACGCTCCGACTGCGAAATCCGCAAACTTGAAGGCATCGGAGATTCAAAACCTTTGTCAGTCGGGAAAACTGAAGGGATCCCCGAACCTCTTGTCATCACGGAAAACGGATACAAGTTCAATGTGTCGCTTGCCGGAGGACAGAAGACCGGTTTTTATCTTGACCAGAGGGTGAACCGGAAACTTGCCTCGTCTTTCATCAGTCCGGGGATGCGCGTACTCGACTGTTTTTCATACACCGGAGCTTTCTCAGTCTATGCCGTCGGGGCAGGGGCGTCAGACATCACTTTAGTAGACGAATCAAAGTCCGCACTTGATATTGCGGAAACGAACTTCAAGACAAACGGCATGGACAATGTGAAAAAGGAATATATCGCCGACAGCGCATTCAAGGCGCTCCGCGAGTTCCGTGACAGGAACAGGAGCTTTGACTTCATAATTCTGGATCCGCCTAAATTTGCTCCGACAAAGGCTTCGGTAGACCGCGCTGCCAGGGCGTACAAGGATGTAAACCTGCTTGCGATGAAGCTTGTGTCGGCCAACGGTTTCATTGCGACGTTCTCATGTTCGTCAGGGGTTGAACGCGAGAAGTTCCGCGAGATCATGTGCTGGTCGGCCGAGGATTCCGGAAGGGACTTCCATATAGTCCAGAGCTTCTCCCAGCCGGTAGACCACCCCATCTCCCTAAGCTTCCCCGAATCCGAATACCTCAAAGGATTCCTGCTTAAGGTGTATTGAAGCTTTCACCGAGAAGCGTAGACGTAGAATAAATATTTATTAATAAGTTACTCAGACTGCTTGAACGAGTGTTTGAAATCCTCTGTGATTGGCAGATTAGCCTTGTTCAGGTAAAAAATCCATACTTCCTGGATGTCTTTCATAAATTGGGCAAGGAGCTTTTCATTCAAAGCCTCAACTTTAGTGTGTTTGGGCTTGCCGAAGTGGCGAATGTCGTCGTAGAAGAAAATAAATTCTTTAATCCTGTCACAAAGGTCCGGACTTGTCTTCCTGAGTTGTTTTTCAAGTTCATCAGCCGGAGAAGGGACTCTGCTTCCTGCGAATATCGCATTTTGCCCGACAAGCTGTGTCAGGCTGGAACCAGCAAGGATTAAGGTAACAGATGCCAAAACAATGAAATCAGACTTTTTTAAAACTACTTCTTCTGAATGATCTTTGATTTCCTCATATTTTACAACCGCCAATCGCCAGAGTTCGAGCTGGATGTTCGTGACATCCGGATATTCAGGATCTTCGCTTGTCAAAGAGGAGAATTTCATTAAATATGATTTATTTCCTCATTGTTTCTTAATGATTTGTTTGCCAAGCCCAATTTCAGGATCATTAAGGAAAGAAGAGCAATCCTGATTTTCTTTTCCAAGCCATATTTTATCACTAAAAAACTGCTGTACTTCCGATTTTCTTTCCGCCGGCAAATTCTTAGCAGTACCATAAATATGCTTTGTATTAATATCACAGGAGGAAAATAATGCTTTCAAAGTGGTGGGATGATAGCCAAAACCGAGAAAAATAATATTTACAGCCTCAGATATGATTCTTTGAGCTTCTTGAAATTCCTTTGAATCATCAAGCTTGTCAGAGACAATTTTAATCTTGTTAACTGCTGCATGTACCGACTTTGCATCTTCTACTTTTCCATATGGGACGATAGATATATCACCAAAAGAACCATGAGCATGAATAATCGGGAGTTTTTTGACCTTTTGAAGCGCATGACTCTCAATCTCGTCGTGACAATTAACTTTAACATTATGTTCCATAAAGTGTTCTAATGATCTGTCATAGTTTAGCGATATAATGCTTATAGGCGGTATTTCTGTTGAGTCGGATTCAACATTGAGCATATAAAAGATATCGGCATATAAATCCCGCTGCGGGAACAGGGAAGACTGACTCTCCTTCAATCCGATTACAGTAACAATATAAAATGCGCCTAACTCTCGAAATTTCTTTTTACGTCCTAAAAAATAGTCTATAGTTTCATAGTCTCCATCACGCAATGCATTTTTAAATTCAGGCATGAGATTTTTCATATTTGAATTAGCGTTAAAATATTTCATCACATTTAAGTCGTGGTAATTTAAAATATCATTCTTCAGTTGCGGTCCGAGAGGAAACCCATATGGGTTGCTTGCGCCAGCCCCAAAAATGAAAACGGTCTTTTCAGAATAAATATCTATTTTTGAAAGAGTAGACATTGTTTACCTCAATGGTTTTTTACGATATTTATTACCAACCATCAGTTTCGCCTTTTCCTCTATTATCCGTTTCAGCAGCTCGGAGGCGGGTTCGTCGCTGGGATCGGGTTCGACGAGTTCGCCACGGAAGGCTTTGGCAAGGACTGACTGTTCGATTTTATCTACCCGTTCCATTGCCTTCTTGTATTTGGATTCCAGGGAATCGGCAAGGGCAAAGAGGTTTTCGACGCGGCGAACGATTTCATATTGTTCTTCGAGTGAAGGTATAGGAATTAAAAAGTTTCTTGATTGTTCTAAAGAAATATTCTGTTGCCCTGCGCTACCTCTAAACTCTTTGGATATTTCTTGTATTGGCTTCCCATCGCATAGAACTATATATAAATATTCGGAGATTATAAGTTCTTTTATTGGTCGAAAATAAGCGATAGCTTGGTTAATGTTCCATTCTTCAAATTCATCTGGAGTAATGGCGACTTTTCCTAAAGGAGGGCCAACAATATTCATGAGAACATCGCCCGGATAAATAATTGATCTTTGCAAAAATCCTTTATGTGTTTCCTTGCTGACATATTGCGACTTATAATGAAAGTTGATTGATTGATCAACAATGTTATACACCTTCAAGTATGGTATTGGTCCATTTGCATGGATGTCTCCTGATTTAGGGGTTGTCCCTTTGGTTATTCTACTGGTTATATTTTCTGCTTTGGTGGTGAACCACCCAAACTCATTTTCCATATATTCAATATTGGTAGATTTGTTAAACGATTTTGTTCGGGTGTAGATAGTATCACCATTTTCCAAGTTAGGATACCCTTCCCTCCAATCCTCGGTCAGTTTGCCGGAGCAGGCGGCGGACAGGACGCTCTGACGGAATTTCTTGAGGATGCTGGGAATCTTGTCCAGCCGTGCCTTCGCACTCTTCACCTTCGGCAGAATGGCATCAAGCTTTTCTACTATGCGCTTTTGTTCGTTAAGAGGTGGGAGAGGAAAAGGAATGTTGCTAAATTTGGATTTGTTTATTATAGGTAACGTAGTTGTAGAAGCATATTGGTAGAGTAATTCCTTAATTGTCTTTATGTAGTGAAACCCAAATTTATAGTCTACTATGCTGTCTTTAAAAATGATTGAATTAATTTGTTGATTCGTTGCTAATTCTTTACCTGAAATCGCAATCTTGCCAAGATTACCAATACAAGAAACTAATACTGAGTTTTTAGGCAATACTCTTGCTTGCTTAGCTCCTAATGATGAAAGCATTTCTTTACTACTAAAAAGAAACTCTTCATTATCTAATTCATCGGGCTTTATCCAAGGATACTCTTTACCATAAAACGCAGTATTGCTTTTTGATGGCGTATTTCCTGTTACTATCTCGCCGACATTTCCGAGTGATGTTTCCACCCAATGTTCCCTTCCCATCATTCCCTCCCGAGCATGACAGTAATTTCGTTGAGTTCGTCCACAACGGCTTCAAGTTCAGTCACCGCTTCAGCAATAAGGTCGGTTGGTTCCGGAAGGTCATTAGGATCGTCCAACGTATCATCTTTCAGCCATTTGATATCCAGTTTATATCCACGTTCCTTGATATCGTTGATGGTGAATGAGCGGAAACGTCCTGTCTCCCCTTGGTCTTCCCTCTTACTTGTGCCGTTCGGATCTTTGCCATAACATTTCTCAAAGTCAGTGAACATATCTGCTGTCAGAGGCCGATCCTTCTTGGTGCAACCTGGAATATTGGAACGGCAATCGTAAATCCACACCTTTTCTGTTGGGCTTCCCTTTTGCAGGAAAATCACATTTGCTTGGGCGTTGGCATAAGGGACAAAGGTTCCGCGAGGGAGCCGGAGGATCGTATGAACATTGCAGTCTGCCATGACGATCTCAAATACTTCACCAGCTTTATCTTCAAAAAGACAGTTGTCGGGAAGAACAATAGCAGCCCTTCCGCCTTTTTTTAAAATTGTCAGGACATGCTGAACGAAATTAAGCTGTTTATTTGAGGTCGAAATGGTGAAGTCATCACGGGTAGGGGCCTGTCCAGCCCCCTTGGTACCGAAGGGTGGATTGGTTAGGATAACATCATATCTTTCCCTTCTGTCCGGTTCATAGATGGTATCGCCAAGATAAATGGTTGGTTTAAGGCCATGCAGGAAAAGGTTCATTAGCGCAAGCCTGCGAGAACGAGCTAAAAGATCCTGTCCGTAATAGGTCTTTTCCTTAATTCTCTTTACCTCATCAACAGGGATTGCCCCTTTAGTCTTCTGGAGAAGCCATTCATAGGAGCAGACGAGAAAACCACCAGTCCCACATGCGGGATCGCAGATTTTCATTTCCTTGTTTGCGATAGGATCAGGTTGTATCAGTTTAACAATTGATTTTATTAAAACTCTTGGAGTATAAATTGAACCAGTCCCTTTTTTCCCTTCGCTTGCCGATTTTTCCAACAGTCCTTCAAATGCTGCTGCCTTTATATCAATATCAAGAGAAGACCAATCTTCTGCATCAATCATCGCAATGATTTTTTTTAGATTAACCGGATTATTGAACTTTGGCATAGCCTGTGTGAATATGTCGCCAAGTAATCCTTTTGCATCGCGGAGCTTCTGCAATACCATCAGATAATGGTCTGTAAGTTCTATGCCGGATTTGCTTTTAAGTGTATCCCAATCGCAGTTCTTGGGCAGTTCAACACTTCTTTCATCCGCCATTTTTAGAAATAGCAGATAAGTAAGCTGTTCTATATAGTCGCCATAATCAACACCATCATGCCTTAGGGTGTGGCACATTCCCCAGAGCTTATTGACAATATCGGACATGGAATCTCCTTTGATGTCTACTTGTCAGGGTTATCGTTCAAGATTCTTGAAAAATCTGTTACAACATATTTGCTGAAGCGATCTTTAATATATTCTTTATGTTCCTTTGTGTTTTTTCCGTTGAACCAAATACTCCTGAGACCTTTATTCTTGCCGGTCTTGTTTTGGACAGACTCCTTTATAAAATCCCTTGAAGACATTATTAAAATTGCATCAAGCCGTTCAGCATAAAACACAAACCAATAATTTCTCCTGTATTCGTGAGGAATCGCGGAAAAGAGGGCTCCGTCTCCAAAAAGGATATCTTTTGATCTGGCTTTTATCTGAACTTCGACAAAAGAACCGTCCGCTTTTCTTACAATCGCATCAATGGCATTGTCGTCAACCAAAGGAATATACAAGTCCAATCCTTCCTTCAGCATGAGCCCAATAATGTAGAACTCAATTCTTTTACCAAAACCCGCTGAATGTCGGTATTTCATTTACGCTACCAGCTTGAAGTTAATCTCTTCGATGATGGAATCCAGTTCGGGACCGAATATTTTTCTGGCCCTTGCAATTCCTCCATGTCTTTCCAAGACTGGTACAAAGTCGAAATTATCCTTTTCAATTGCGAGGTTCGCAACCAGATGGGCGCGTATATATCCGAACCATTTCTTTTGTTCAGTATTGAAGGAATGAGTGGAAAATATTTCTGAAAGTGTCTTGTCAACACGTTCTTCTGCGGTAAATAACGGGTTTTTGGTATTATCTGCATTTTTCACCAAGGAGATGATATCAGCCATTGCCTTGTGTCCTGAAAGCGTATGGGCGCTGCGGATATTGTCCTCATGGAAAGAATTTTTATCCAGAACTTCCCTGATCTCCCTCAAAGCCTTTGTATTCCATTTTCGAGGATTCTTAAAAAGGATCGAAAGGGCATCTATTTTTTCCTTGTTAGCATGGATGAACTCGGAGAAGGCAGTTAAGTAATCGACTGGCTTGAATTGCTTGTTCCCGATCCTGAAGACCATTTCCGAAGAAACTTCGTCCTTCGTATCATAAGCGACATAAAAGGGATTCTTGGCACGTTCATAGTTTTCCAGAAGATCCTGAAATTCTTTATTTCTCAATAATTTCATGGTTTCTGAGAAGTTGCTTTTCAGATTGTCCCTGAGGTTGTCGGCAAACTTGCCCATGTCGCCATCGGGGATAAAGGCTGAGAAATCCTTACGGGCCTTTGCGCTCATTTTATCGGCAACCCTGCGCAGGCGTTTGATAAGTCTTCTGATATTGTAATCCCGCTCCACGTTGTTCCAGATATTGTCAATGATTTGACCTATGGTTATCGTTTCTCCGGACTCATCAAGGGCAATGACAAAATCGGTAGAATCTTTGAAATATTCGATAAGCGTTCCATCGAAGCAGTCAAAGATAGTGAAATACTTCTTGCCTATGTCAGAGCATTTCCGTGTACCGCGTCCGAGCATCTGTGTCCAAAGAATACGGGACTTGACCGGACGAAGGAACACTATGAACTCAAGGGCAGGTATATCAACGCCTGTGGAAAGCATGTCCACCGTAACGACTACCGAAGGCAAAGGACGGTTTCTGAAACGGCGGATCTTCTCAAGAGGCCTGTCAACGGAAGGACTGCCGGTTATCTTCTGGACAAACTCATCTCCTTCGTTGAAAACTTCTCTGGCTATCTTAACAATCTGGTCGGCATGGGAAATATGGGAAATATCATTTACAGCGAATATCAGAATTTTCGGGAATCTCCCAGTTTCCTTTTCATGGGCATGGGCATATTTGGCGATTTCCTCAATAATCTTACGGTTGCTGTCGGGAGATGTAATCTTTCTTTCAACGTCTTCCGAATCGAACTCCCTTTCATCTTCCAACTCGTCAATAAGCTCTTTCCCTGTTTCTGGATTCTTGAGACCTACCATCTCGCCTTCCTTGAGAAATATGCCTTTGATCCTTACGTCTGATTTGATTTTTACTGCCTGATAATCCGCCAAGAATCCTTCAAGAACCGCCTGATCATAGGCATATCGGTAAATAGGATATCCGAAATAGGCAACGGTGTGTGAGGCGGGAGTTGCAGTAAGACCGACTTTAATTGCGTCGAAATGGTTAAGAACCGCCCGCCAGATATTCATATCCTTGGACGTATACCCTCTATGGCATTCGTCGGCTATTATGATATCAAAGGCATGAATGGGTATATCCAGCCTGTTGGCTTCCTCGTCAAAGTCCGGATCGCTCGGATCCTGGGCAAATGAACCTTCACGACCGAAGAGGTTGATAGCCATCCGCTGTATGGTTGAGACATAGACGAAGGTATGTGCGGCATTAGGGGCGGTCAGATATTCATTTGGCATGACCTGGATATCAAACTTTTCCCCTTCCTCGAAATCCTCCTTCTGGAAGCGCTGGCTGAACACCTCGTATTCCTGATTGAACTTGTTTCTACTCGGGGTGATGAACGAGGCAAAGGCCTGTGAAGCCTGAGCTGCCAAGGCTCGCCTATCAACAAGGAACAGTATCCTACGGGCATATCCGGACTTTATAAGGCGATAGACCATTGAAACGGTGGTAAAGGTCTTGCCTGTGCCAGTGGCCATTGCAAGCATCATCAGGCGCTTGTTCTCAATTAATCCCTTCTCTACGGCGGAAATGGCATCTTTTTGGTAGGGACGGAGCATTTCTATCTCGTTTGGGGTACTCCCCAGCCACTTCTTACAGGCTTTGTAATCCTTTTCGAACATCTCCTTGAGCGCACCGCATGTATGGAAATGGAGAAGTTCCCTTGCATAGTAGGTGTCTTCGCGGACATCGGCAAACCAGATCTGAGTTCCATTCGAAGAGTAGAGGAAAGGAACTTTGAAACTGTTCCATGAGCCTATAGTTGCTTTACATCCGGAAGCATACCGCTTTGCCTGTTCCAAGACGTTCTGAGGATTTACGCCAACTTTTTTTGCCTCCAGTATCCCAAGCAATACGCCGTTTACGAACAGGGCATAATCCGCCGGTCCGTTGTCAGTGGGGTATTCTTCTACGGCATGATGGGAAAGGAGGGAGGTATCCTTGACGTTCTTTGAGTGTATAATATTCCAGCCCAACGCCTTTAGCTGGGCATCAATCCTATTCTTTCGGGTTTTCCATTCGCTTTCGGACATTTTTTATTATTCCTGCAAAATAAGAAGATTTTAAAAAATAAACTCAACTTTATAAGAGATTTACAAAGACGGATATTATCTCTATCCGCTTAATCGCTTATTTTTGTAAAGCATTTAAAATTTTCTTTATTTCATGATTAAAGAGTTTAGGATCAGAGAAGTCCCCCATCAATACAGAAGAAAGTCTTTCGACTGCTTTGCCTACATTGAATTGCAAGATACGAAGTCTGTCCCGGACATTAACAAATGGGTCAAGCCCCATTTTCCTGTCCAATGCTGTTCTAATCCGGTCATCAACCTCAGCGATTTTTATCTCAAGTTCTTTATCTATTTCTATTGGTAAATCAGGATTAAAAATGGATTTGTCAAGACATATTGGGATGAGGCGAGATTGGTTGGTAAATTTTTCAAAAAAAACAGTCTCAAGAAATTCTGCCATGACCCATGGGGATTTAATGCTATTTTCTGAAACAATAAGAATGGTCCATTCTGTGTTTCGAACAGCCTTCTTGATAAATTCTTCAATTTTATCACCAAGGCGAAGGGTTTTATGATCTATTATTACATTTATTTTTGAGGATTCTAAAATCGGAACCAGCTTATTTACAAAAATGTCATCGCGATGGCAATAGGAAATAAAGACCTGTTTTGCTTTTAGAGATAATTTTGGCAGTTTATTAGATGCAGCTGTTGAAGAACCAGGTTTCATCTGGCCTGACAGGAATTTCTTAATAGGTATTACAGTAGTATTATTTGATAACTTAAGTGTTTCATTTCCACGACTTAGTACCCAAAGGTGAGATAATCCTATAGTATTGATTGCTTTCTCAATCATGCACTCTTTAATATGAGGTTTGGGATTATACTTAATATTTATGCCAAAGAAGTGATCTTTTTCTTTCCATACGGCATCAATCTCATTGCCAGTTCTATCAGTCCAGTATGAAATGTCAATGTGTTTATGGCTTAAGGAAAGTGCCATAGATTCCATAATATAAGACTCCCATATAAAGGGAGCCAGTTCATGTTTTTCGAGGGATTCTTCTGATTTAACACATGATAGACAGGTGAGCAGACCAGAATCCCTCATGTATAATTTTGGGAGCTTGCGAAGAGTAGTGCTTGCTGATTTTACAAAGGGATTTATTAGCCTAACAATACCGCTTGCTGAAAGAAGATTGAAATATTGTTGGAGTGTAACTATTGGGACACCAAGATTATGTGATAGGTTAGAAAAGCTTAACATTCTTCCGGTATAGCGTGGGGAAGATCTTATTAGTGATTCTATTACATGTTGAGAAAGTCCTGTTGATTCTCTCTCTAGAACAGTGTGGGGATATGCAGAAATGTATTCCTTTCTCCATGCAAAACTATCTTCTTCATTTTGAGCAAGATAAGACTCTGGAAAGCCTCCACGTAACCAATGCCTCGAAATATTCTCCATGCCAATATCTTGTAATGTAAAACCTCCAATTTGGTATACAGCCATTCGGCCACATAATTGACGATTCAAATTATTCCCAGCAATGTAAGGCGCAGATCCTAGAAGAAGAAGCTTAGTGGTTGGGCGTGCATCAATCCATTGTCTTATAAATGGCAGAGAATCAGGGCACGATTGAATTTCGTCAACAACAACAACTCCTTTTGTTCGTGGTTGCTTTTTGCAGAAATCTATGAAGATATCGGCTTCTCTCGAATCAGACAAAGAATAGAATCTGCTATGGTCTATGCTTTTTGCAAGTGTTGACTTTCCGCATCTTCTCGGTCCGGCTAAAAAGGTGATAGGGTATTTTTTTATTAAATGGAGTAGGTTTTCTGTGTCAACTTTTCTTTTAACAAACATAGGCGTTCTCAAGAATAGTATTTAGACAGTGATTAAGGAATCACTACAAAATAGAACATTAAAAAGCCTGGAAGTCAATATTCTTATGCCAAAAGGTCAGTTTTGCTTTCTACAAAGGCCCATAAAGGAAATTTATCAGAAAAAGGGGGGGGGCGGTGCCAGTCTGGGGGGGCGGTGCCAGTCTGGCGAAGTAATTGATGGAGAACGAGTAACAGTTAAACTATTGGGTAGTGCAAGTAATCTTTCGCACATTTTTCTTCCAGGTCTTTGATTTGTTGTTTTCATTATCTTTGAGCATGAGGGGGTTCTATCTGCCGGAGGAGGGTATCGGACTTAGGTTTTTTGTTCGGAGTTAAACCCGTAAGGGCTGTTCTTTAAGTAAAACAGGCATTCTTGCCTGTTTCGGAAACGCAGACAGGAATGTCTGCGCAACATGTCTTGCGACATTAACTACGAGCGAATTAAGCTCTTTTTGAATTCATTTCCAAGTCCGACAGGCTACACCGAATGCTCCTCCTTTGGTTCATCCTGCCTTTATGCTTTCATGGGGGATACTGCGAATTTCGCAGGCGGCTTGGATTGAATTTTATTCCGAACAGCATAAAAATATATAATGCGAGTTCGCCTGATGATAATAATGATTCAGAGCTGAAGACTACGTACCATAAGGCCAGCGGCATAGTTGATATCATTGGCAGGTTTCCGAAGGTTGAAGCCCTGAAAACTGTAAAGTGTAAAATACTTCTCGAAGCCGTGGAACTGGAGAAATGAGGGTCCGGCTACCTTTTCTTCTTGAGGACTTTCATCTGCGGCCTCCGCTCTTTCAGCCCACGGTTCACGTGCAGGATTCTGCCGTCAGCGCCCTTTCCGCAGTAGTACATTGCCGAGGCGAGGGTCATGGGCAGCGGTATGAAATCCTGCACCTGCTGCAGTGTCCAGGATTTCGATCTGAGGAAATCATCGACCTTGGACATATCGCGGCATCCCGGAAAATTGGAGATGAAATAAGGGACGATGAACTGTTTCTTTCCTGCCTTGGCAGTCTCCTCGTCGAATATCTGCATGAACTTGATAAAGTCGGACGATTTGTTCTTGCGCATCAGGTTCAGGACGGAGTCGTCGAGATGTTCAGGGGCGACCTTGAGATGTCCGGAGACATGGTCGCGGATGATTTTCCGCATGAGGTTCCTCTGCGTCAGCGCCAGGTCGAGCCTGAGTCCTGAACCTATGAATACATGTTTCACCTTTTCAATCCTCCCAAGCTCAATGAGAAGTGCGAGGAACTCCTCCTCGTAAGGATAGTAGTTCCCGCAGACCTCGGGAAAGAGGCATGAGGGCCTCCGGCATTCATTGCAGAGTTCAGGATTTTTCCTGGTGTTGCCGTAGGTGTTTGCAGTCGGTCCGCCGATGTCGCTGACCGTCCCCCTGAAATCAGGTTGCTCCGCCATTCTGCGGATTTCGCAGATTATTGAATTGCGGCTGCGGGAGGTGATGAATTTACCCTGGTGGATTCCAAGTCCGCAGAAGGAGCATCCTCCCGGACAGCCTCTTACAGCGGTTACGGAATTCCTTATCATCTCAAATGCGGGGATTTTCTCCTTGTATGAAGGATGTGGGAGATTGGTGAACGGGAGCGCGTATACCGCGTCAAGCTCCCCGGTGCTGAGAGGCAGGGCAGGGGGTTCCTGCAGTACAAGCCTCTCGCCGTGTCTCTGGATTACTTTTTTTGCGCAGTATGGATTCATCTCATCTTCAACCTTCATGGTGCTTTCCATAAGCGCGTCTTTTGACGAGAGGAGTTGTTCGTAGGATGGGAGCTCGATGAAATCCTTGCCGGCTCCAAGGAATTCAGCGGCTGCGTTCTTTCCAAGCAGCCTGACAGTTCCCCTGATCGAATCAAATGATTTCCCCGAGGAAATCCTCTGGATGATTTCTCCGATTGCGCGTTCGCCCATGCCGTAGACGAGGATGTCCGCCTTGCTGTCGGCGATGATTGACTGCCTGATCTTGTCCTGCCAGTAGTCGTAATGCGCGAACCTGCGGAGGCTGGCTTCTATTCCACCGAGTATCACGGTGGTTCCCGGAAAGGACTGTTTCGCCAGCTGGGAATAGACGACTGTCGCGTGGGGTGGACGGAGCCCTGTCCGGCCTCCGGGTGAATATGCATCCTCCTTCCTTATCCTTCTTGCGGCGGTGTAGATGTTGAGCATTGAATCGAGATTGCCGGCGCTTATGGCGCAGGCGAGGGCGGGTCTGCCCATCGGCCTGAGAGATTCAGGATTTTTCCAGTCGGGCTGGGCGATTATTCCGACCCGGTATCCTTTTGAAAGGAGGATCCTTCCGATTATCGCGATCCCGAAGGAAGGATGGTCGACATAGGCATCACCGCCTACAAGAAGGATGTCGAGTTCCTTCCAGCCGAGTTTTCCCATCTCCTGGCGGGACATGGGAAGAGGGAATCTTGTTGAAGAGTTCATATTGAGGATTCCAATAATTTCAATATCCAATAACCAACAAGGAATATCCAATTACCATCGGAATGCAAATATCTTCTTTTGAAGTTTTTACTTGGATATTGGAATTCCTTGTTCGATATTGGACATTCAATCCGGTTTCAGCGTCCTGATTCTCACTTTCGCCTCCCTGAGGATCTTCCTGGCGGAATCGTCAAGCGCATATCTGTCCTGGTAGACAACTTCCCTGATTCCCGCATTGATGATCATCTTGGAACAGATGAGGCATGGGCTGAAAGTGGTGTATATGATTGAATCCTTTACTGCGATTCCATGATATGCGGCCTGGACGATGGCGTTCTCCTCGCCATGGCTGCAGAGGCATTCAGCAAGCTTGGTTCCGGGCGGAGCATCTGACGCGCAGCGCCTGCAGCCGCCCTCATGGCAGTTCCTGATGCCCCGGGGCGTGCCATTGTAGCCTGTTGAAATTATTCTTCCGTCCTTGACGATGATCGCGGCGACATGCCTTCTGATGCAGTTGCTTCTTGTGGCTACGACTGCGGCGATGTCCATGAAATACCTGTCCCATGAAGGACGTTTCATCGAGCCGCTTGTCTTTGTTTTCCTGTTGGAGGGCATGTTTATGTCCTTGTTATAACTGTATTCAATTCAAATTCCAATCATCATGTTAATCCAGTTGTCCTGTCAACTTTATTTTATCTCCGTAAATAGTTTTCGGGCAAAGCCCGCATCAGTCTCCGGTGCCTGCGAGGTTGATGATGTCGGGAGCGACCCTTGAAATGAGTTCTTCGGACATCTGTATCACTTCCTTTGCGGAATTCGCAGCAAGCGATCTTTCGACGAGTTTCTGGGCGTCGTGCATTTTCAGGCTTCGCACAAGGCGCCTTACAGGTCCGATGGAGGCTGGAGTCATGCTGAGTTCGTGTATCCCCATTCCAAGCAGCAGCGGCGTATATCTCGGGTCTCCTGCCATTTCACCGCAGACGCTCACCCATATCTTATGCCTGCGTGCGGATTTGACGATCAGCTTGATGAGCATGAGGATTGCAGGGTTCGCCGGCTGGTAGAGGTATGCGACCTTTTCGTTGGTCCTGTCGACAGCCATGGTATATTGGACAAGATCATTGCTTCCGATGCTGAAGAAATCGACCTTGCGGGCAAGCAGGTCGGATATGAGGGCTGCCGAGGGGATTTCAATCATGATCCCTGTTTCAATTTTTTCATCGAATGGAATTTTCCTCGAGGAGAGCTCCTCCTTCACGCCTTTTACTATGCGGAGCAGCTCATCGACCTCCTCGCCTGTGCTTATCATCGGGAACATGATTTTCACCTTTCCGAACGCCGACGCCCTGACGATCGCCTTGATCTGGTCTACAAGGATGTCGATATGCTCCCTGAAGAGCCTGACGGCCCTGCATCCGAGGAATGGATTGGCCTCATGGTGGGGAGTGATTATTTCGGAAAGCTTGTCTCCGCCGACGTCGAACGTGCGGATGATTATGGAATGGCCTTCCATGGACGAGGCCAGTTCGGAATAGACTGCGAACTGTTCCTCCTCGGAAGGGATCTTGCTGCTGTTTATCAGGAGATATTCCGTCCTGAAGAGGCCTACGCCGGCGGCGCCGTAGAGCCTGGCGTTTGATATCTCATCCTGCTTGTCGATGTTGGCCGCCAGCTGGATCCTGAATCCGTCGAGGGTCTCCGGACGCAGATTGCTCTCCTTGAGTATTTCCTCGTAGAATTTCTGTTCCTTGGTCTCCTTTTCAGCATACTGGGCGAGTGTCTCGGTGGTCGGATTGAGGATGAGGTTTCCGGAATGGCCGTCGACGATCACAAGGTCTCCGCTCTTGATAAGCGCCTGTATGTTCTCCTGGATTCCGACAACTGCCGGAATCTGCATGGAGCGTGCCATTATGGCGGTATGGGAGGTGCGGCTGCCGGATTCGGTTGCGAAGGCGAGCACGTTGTCCCTGTCAAGGCCTGCTGTGTCGGAAGGCGTGAGGTCGTGTGCGATTATGATTCGTTCACCGGGGAGATGTTCAAGGAAGACATCCTCGCGGCCATGCAGGTTCTTGAGGATCCTCTCGGCGACATCCTTGATGTCGGATGCCCTTTCACGGAAATACTTGTCCTCTATGGACGATATTGCGACTATATAGCGCTGGATCGTCTTGCTGAAGACATAGCCTATGTTGGACTTCTCCTTCCTGACAGTCTCCTCGATCTCGTCCATGAGGATCTTGTCGTCGATTATCAGCAGATGCGCATCGAATATCCTGGAGTCCTTTTCTGAAAGGATCTTCTGGATCTTGTTCTGGAGCTCCTGTATCTGGCTGCGTGTCTTGGTGAGGGCTTCGCGGAATCCTTCAATCTCCTTTTCGATCTCCGAAGGCGCGATCTTCCTCTGTTCGACGGAGAATTCATTTTTGGCAAGGATGAGGACGGTGCCAATGGCGATGCCTGGGGACGCGGGTATTCCGTGGAATACGGATTCTTTGGCCGGAGGAGCCATATGACTCATTCCTCGTTAAATTTGCTCTCGACAAGACTGCTGATGGCGGTGAAGGCGGCTTCCGCATCTTCTCCTGAGATGGTCAGCTTTATCTTCGAACCACAGCCGGCCGCAAGCATAAGCAGCCCCATCAGGCTTTTGCCATTGACCACATCGCCATCTTTCTCAACAAGGATTTCCGATTTATATGAGGATGCAATCTGCACGAAGAGGGAGGCAGGGCGCGCGTGCAGGCCCAGCGAGTTCTTAATCTCGAGCAGAGAGCAAATCTGTTTTGTCGTTTCAGCCATGAGAACAAATATAACCGTAGTTGTATTAAATTAAAGAACCATATAATGCTTTACTTTTGCCTCATTATCCAGTAATTTATAACAGAAAATTAAAATTTTTTACTGAAAACACCTGAAAAAGTGTCAAAATCACTTCGAAATCCTCTTAAATTAGTCGTCCTAGGCCTTCTTGTTCTGGGATTTATCTCCTTGAACATGGGAAATCCCGGTTTTTTCGTTTCTCGCGCGCATGCTGCTCCAGCTCAAAGCGTGAAATGCGTCCAATGCGGAAAAGAAATAAAGCCCGGAGAACGGTTCTTGAAGACGTCCGATGGCAAGATCTTCTGTTCCGAGAAATGCTATCAGGCCTCGCTGCCTCTCTGCTCTGTGTGCCAGAAAATGCTTTCAGGGAGTTTTTTCAGGAGCAAGGACGGGAAAAATCTCTATTGCTCGGAAAAATGCCTCTCCACGACGTGGCCTTCATGTTCGCTCTGTAAAAAGAAGGTAAAGGAGGGAACCATGCTGATCGGGGCAGGAGGGAAAAACTTCTTCTGCGGAAAATGTGCCGAACTGCCCAGATGTTTCTGCTGCGACATGCCCGCCAAATGCGCAAAGCTCAAAGACGGACGGTTCATCTGTCCGGAATGCGCGAAGACAGCTGTCATGGAAGAACAGGACATCATCGCCATAATCAAGGAGGTCAGGCTCAAGATGAATGAGAAGCTCAGCATGTCCACGGATCACCAGATTGAATACAAGGTTGTGGACTTCGTGGAGCTTTCGAAGCTGGTTCCGGAAAAACAGGAGGGGATCGAACTCGGGCTCTTCCGTTTCGAGGAGACCAACGAGAAGACAATCTCAACTAAAAGCACCATCGCCGGGGATACCATTACCAAGGTGGAGGACGAGAAGATCTCCAGGAAATATGCGATTTATGTCCTTTACGGAATGACGAAGGACAAGCTGATCGAAGTTGCCGCCCATGAGCTCGCGCATGACTGGATGAAAGCCAGCTATCCCAGGATCGCCGACCTCAAGGTCAAGGAGGGGTTTGCCGAATATGCGGCCTCGAAAGTCAATGCTCTCTATGGGCGTGAAAGCATGAACGGGCGCATGCAGGACAACCCATCCGACATCTATGGCGGAGGCTACCGGTTCATTGCCGGCATAGCCAAAAAAGGTGAAGATAACCTGAAGGCTTTCCTCGAGAAGTACAACAAGGATTCCCCGGGCAACTAGGAACTGCCTTGAATAATGAGTTGAAAAGAGAATGGAAATCCTTTTGAATTTCCAGCTATTTAAGATAGGTTAAGGCGATTTTAAATTGAATTTTCATTTTACGAGGGCGGACGATGACAATATCACTTAAGGGAACCTCTAAAAATTGGCATATGGCGCGCGACAGGAGATTATGGAGAGACGGCAAGGAGCAAACGCCAGGAGCAGCCCCGCAGCGGGCTGTGACTGGATTTGCGACGAAGCCGGAATCCATAAGAATCTGTCGCCCTTTGGGTTGCGGATCTTTTTGGCTCAAAGAAGAATGTTCCTCGGTCGGCGTATCGCTTTGGATACGCCTCTGTCAGAAATTCTTTTTGAGCTTTCAAAAATCTTCCGCAACGCGCCAAATGCGAATTTTTAGAGGTTCCCTTAAAGGATATTCCTGTGCATTTTTCATATGCATGATGTCCCTTCTCGTCCTTTTTTCCAGCGGATGCTCCACGGCCGGGAACAAGGCCGATGTTAATGCCGCCGCGGGAAATGCCGGCGATATGCCTCCCCCGGAGCTTAATACGCCTGACCTGACGGATGAATATGGAGGACGTGACTCCCTGGAGCCCTTCAACCGTTCAATGCTTGTATTCAATAAATATGCCTGGCGGTATTTCGTACAGCCGATAGCCATTTTCTGGGGTTCGCTCATCCCGAAACACGGCATAGAATGTTTCAACCGCTTCACCGAGAATGTCGCCTTCCCGAAGCGCACATTCAGCTCGCTTTTCCAGGCGAAGTTCAAATACGCAGGACTTGATTTCTCGCGTTTCCTCATCAATATCACGCTTGGCATCGCAGGTTTCTACGATCCCGCCTTGAAATGGTTTGACATGGAGAAGCAGGACGAGGATTTCGGCCAGGCCTTTGCTGTCTGGGGCATAGGAGACGGCCCTTCGCTGCATCTGCCGCTGATGGGCCAGACAAATCTCCGCGACGGAGTTGGCACGATATTCGACTATGCGTTCGACCCCAAGACATATATCTACGGCGGACAGGGCTTCACGATACTTAACGAAAGCACATATAAGTACCGTGAAATGGATGTATTCATGCGTGCAAACAAGGATCCTTATGAGCTTGCGAAAAGATTCTACGCCTTCGAACGCTATATAAAGATCAACGACTATGATCGCAAGGAGAGGATGAATGAATATATGCAGGCCCTCTTTGAGCAGGACAACAAGCAGTTCCCTTCGCCTGAAACGGATCCCGTCCTCCAGCAGATTGTGATCCGTGGTTTCAAATCCCAGGGCGGGCACATTGATACGCTCAGGCTTGGAATGGTCGACATTGGCGACGATCACGGAAGCTGGTGGGTTGATACTTCGCTCTGGAATACGGATTTCTATAATAAAGGATATATCAGGTCCGTCGAAGTCATAAAGGGGAAGTCCGACATGCCATACAAGATATGGTATCAGAAGAACGAAGACGCCCCACTTGCCATCGTCCTTCCCGGATTCGGCGCACATTACACAAGCGTTGATGGGACGGCAATCTCAAAGATTCTTTTTGACAAGGGCTATACTGTTGTCTTTTTCGCCAGTGCGATGAACTGGGAATTCATGGACAGCGCCTCATCCGCCGCCGTCCCTGGCTATCCACCCATTGATGCCTCGGACATAAGGGAGGCGATTGCGGCTGTTGTAAAGAAGCTTGAAGGCAAAGGGCTGCGTTTCCCTGCGAAAATCATCACCGGCTACTCGCTTGGTGGAATGCATGCGCTTTATATCGGAGCCATGGAGAAGAAGGAACCAAGGCTCAAGATCGACCGCATCGTGGCTCTCAATCCTCCCGTCAGCCTTCTCAATGCCATAACAGTCATCGACGAACTCGGGCACGCCTGGAAAAAGTGGCCGCAGGACAAGGTCTTTGAACGTACAGCGGTTGCCGCTGCAAAATATATTTCAATTGCGGAGAATGTCACCACTCCTTATGTGGAACCTGAAGAACAGCCTGGGAACGGCGAGGATCTGGCGATGAAGAATGACAAGCCTAATGGTGCAAATGGTAAAACTGCAAAGCCCGGAGAGGGGAAGGAAACATCTGGGTTTAAACCTCTTCCTTTCACGGACACGGAAGCACAGGTCCTCATATCCTATAACTTCATGATCACGCTGGATGAGCTGATCATGGAAATCGTCAAAAAAACACCTTCGTTGAATTGCTTCACCAATACCTGGACATGGGGCGACAGGACCTATTTCTACCGTGAAAGCAATCAGTTCTCATTCATGGACTACTACAAGAAGTTCATGGTCAAGTATCTTTCAGAAAAGGAGAACCGCCAGGTGCCCATGGAGGAGATAGAGAGGAATGCAAGCCTCGTGTCAATCGGCGCCTTCCTGAAGGATGATCCAAATGTGTTCGTGATCCATTCCTCGAACGATTTCCTGCAGGACAAATCCGAACGCCAATGGCTTAAGAATACAATGGGCGCCCGCTGCATATTCTATAATGTGGGCGGCCATCTCGGTGACCTTTCCCTTGTCTCCTTGCAGAACCGTTTCGCGGCATTGGCAGAGGAACTGAAGAAGAAGACTGACGCGGCAAAAGACTCCAGCCAGAAGTAAAAGGGCGGCTATTGGCGCGGCTTCATTGGTTCCAGTGTGCAGCTTGTCTGGCTTGCTGATTTGGATCAGGAGAGCTTTATCTGCGCGGACTTGAGCTTTTTAATTGCCTCGTCCGCACCTTCGGCGGCACGGAAGACAGAAGTCCCGGCAACTATCATGTTGGCGCCGGCTTCGGCGACCATGAAAACTGTCTTTGTATCAATCCCGCCGTCGACTTCGAGATGTATGTTCCTGTTGAGCTTCCTGATTTCACTCTTTATCCTTATTATCTTGGGCATCATGTCGGCCATGAAACTCTGCCCCCCGAATCCGGGTTCAACGGTCATCACGAGCACCAAATCGATCTTGTCGAGATAGGGGATGAGCTTGTCGGCGGATGTCCTTGGCCTGACAGACAGTCCGGCGGAACAGCCGAAGCTGCGGATTTCGCGAATGGTGTCTTCAATATTGTCGGAGCATTCGACATGGAATGTTATGTTGTCCGCGCCTGCATCGGCAAAAGGCTTCACGAACGCCTTCGGATTTGTGAGCATCAGATGTACATCGAAAGGAAGTTTTGAAAGCTTCCTGATAGACTGTACGAGAGGCGGGCCGATGGTCAGGTTGGGGACGAAATGCCCGTCCATGACATCTACATGGACCAGGTCGGCCCCGGCATTTTCAATTCTGGAGATCTCATTGCCGAGTTCTGCAAAGTTCGCGGCTAGTATGGAAGGAGCGACCAGCAGCCTCCTGGAATCAAGGTTGTTCAACGGATAGCGTTGCATAAGATCAGTTTCCTTTGAGTTTCCTGCTAATCTATATTTGAAATCCGAAATTGGAAATTCGTTTTAAGTTTTAGGTGTTAAGTTTTATGTTGAAAAAATCTTATGATTAAAGCCTGGCAATTTAAACTTAAAACATTTTCTGCCGACGACTGACGACAGACCACTGACGACAGACCGCTGACACCTGACCGCTGACACCTGACCGCTGACACCTGACCACTGACACCTGACCACTGACACCTGACCACTGACACCTGACCACTGACACCCGATTTCTGTTTACTGATCACTGATTGCCGGTCACTTGTTTCCTCTCCCTGTTTATATCCAGCCAGCGGCGATGGGCCCACATCCATTGTTCGGGATATCCGGCTACGGTCTTTTCTATTTCCGTGGTGTAGAGCTGGGCGACTGCACTGATATCGCCCGCCTTGTCCTTGGTAGGCTTGTAGATTATCGGGTCGGACAAGATGACATTGTATTTGAAACCATCGGCTTCCTTGACTGTCGCTCCGACCAGGATCGGTATCCCCGTCCTCAGATGTAGGATGGCGGGTGATGCATGTGTCCTGGCAGGATGTCCGAAAAATACTGTCTCAACACCTTCGGAGCTGCCGGCGTGCTGGTCGGCGACTATTGAGATCGAGCTTCCCTTCTTCAATGCGACATAGAGGGATTTCAATGCGCCGGTCTTCGGACATACGCTGTGGTTCAGTCTTTCGCGCCTGCTGTTGATGCGTGCGCTTATTCTGGGATTGTCAAAAGGGCGCATTACAGAGAGCAGGGGAAGCCCGGAGAAGATGGTGTATATCATTCCGGCAAGTTCCCAGTTGCCCATATGCGAAGTGATGATTATGACCTGGGATGATTTGCCTGGACTGAAAAAAAGGTCCTTCGATTTTTCTGATCCGGAGAATTTAACATGCTCGCCGATGTTCCCAGGTGTGACAATCTGGCTGGTTTTCGCGAACTCAACTGCGAACTTCGCAAAATGGACAAAATTCCTTTTCGCCATGGCGATGGCCTGCTGCCTGTCCTTTGCAATGCCTGCGTGCATGAGATGCTGTATTACACGCTTCCTGTGCCTTGCATCAAGGCGGTACACGATTCCTGCGACGAAAGTGGCGAGACGGTAGCAGATGTCAAGAGGAAGCAGCCTTGCGATTCCATCAAGTGACAGGAAAAGCCAGTCTTCAAGATAAATGGATATAATGTTTTTTTTCTTCTTCTTCATCAGCTGTTCACGTGAAAAGTCCGGATGTTTCCCGTATATTGTATTGTCTTTTCTTCTTATGTCAAAAAAAGTGCGGAATATTTCAGCCTATGAAATTCTATATAAAGACTTATGGATGCCAGATGAACGAACGCGATTCCGAGGCCGCTGCTTCGGCCCTGATCGCTTCAGGATACGAAATGGTCAATGAGGAGGGGAAGGCTGACATTTTGCTTTTCAACACCTGCAGCGTCAGGGACCAGGCGGAAAGGAAGGCTCTTGGCAAGGTCGGCATCCTGATAAAGCTGAAAAAGGAGAAGCCGCACATCATCATAGGCGTGCTCGGATGCATGGCGCAAAGGCTGAAGGAGAAGATAATTGAAGACATCCCCCATGTCGACTTCGTCGCCGGCACCGAACAGTTCCACAGGCTTCCTGAAATAATTGCGTCGGTGCTCTCCAAGAGGAAGCATATCGTGGCTATCGACGCCGATTCGGAAATAATTGAAAGACTTGCAGGCCATCTTTATTCCGACAACCAGATTTCCGCATATATTTCCGTGATGCGCGGATGCAACCGTTTCTGCAGCTACTGCATAGTCCCCTATGTCCGCGGCAATGAAAGAAGCAGGCCGATGGAGGACATCATCGCTGAAGCCGGAAGACTTGTCGATGCAGGGATCCGGGAAATCATCCTCCTCGGACAGAATATCGCGTCATATGGGCTTGAGGGTAGGGGGCAGCCTACGGAAAGTTCCCCATTTGCGGAACTTCTCGCCAGGCTCAACGCCATTGAAGGACTTGTCCGGATACGCTTCACTTCGCCTCATCCGCAGTATTTCAATGAGAAGCTCATCGACGCTGTCGCCATGCTCCAAAAGGTCTGCAAGAACGTCCATCTCCCGATGCAGTCAGGTTCCGACAGGATACTGAAGCTCATGAACCGCCATTACACTGCGGAGAAATATCTTTCAATCGTAAATTCACTGAAGGCAAAGGCCCCGGGAATAACATTTTCAACCGATATCATAGTGGGATTCCCGACCGAAACAGAAGCTGATTTCAATGACACCCGGCAGCTCATGCAGGCGGTTGAATATGACAACGCCTATATCTTCAAGTATTCGACTCGGAGCGGAACAAAGGCCGCGGAGATGAAGGATGATGTGCCGCAATCCATAAAGGAGGAGCGCAACCAGATCCTCCTTGCGGATCTCGCAAGAACTACCGAGGAACACAATAGGAAAATCGTCGGAGCAGACGTGGAAGTCCTTGTCGAAGGTGTCAGCAAACGCAATTCCACCAGATGGTGCGGACGCTCCGATTCCAACAAGGTCGTTGTCTTTGATCCGGTTCCGGGAATAAAAATCGGCGATCTTGCTAAGTTTAAGATCACGCGTGCAACTGCAATGACGCTCTTCGGATAAATTTCAGAGTGAAATTTATAATTTGTCAACCTCCAAGATGAGCATGCATGGAAATGCTTCTCACGAAAAATATTAAGGAGTAGAGGAACAAGGTTGTAAATATAATAATCAACATAATTCCCGACAGTGGAAGATGTTTCTTAAGCTTTATGTTTTGTTCGGAAATGTTATCCGCGAACATAGATAACAGCGACCAGGTTAAAGGTGTCAATAGCAGGATAAAACCGACATTGCGCATAAGGCTTGCGATTGGCGCCCCATAGACTTCACATGTTCGGCATACTTCGCCACCGCCGATTGAATATATTTTCAAGCCGAAAGAAAAGAATATGATAGCGAATACTATTAAGGCGGCTTGGGCCGCCGCCTTAACACAGATGGACTTTGGTGTGTCTGTAAGTTCCATTTGACTCGCCTGTAAAGAATGGCTCAGGTTGGTCCTATATCTTGAAATCGTAAACTCTTTCATTGTTCCAAAATGAAATATTTTCGATTACTTTGCGGGAGTGGCAGGGGATGGTGGGATTTTTGGCGGGAACGCTGGAGTTGACGGCTTGCCTGGGACAACTGGAGCCGAGGGTGACGTTGCCGTCGGAGTGGTGGCTGCGGGCTTGTCTGTTGCAGGCTTATCCGTCGCTGGAGCCGGAGGGGGCGGTGTCGGAGCCGCACCGTTATCCTTTGAAATCTTTGTCTTGCCGTCACGGGCGGCATATTGGAAATTGCCGTAAAGTTCCCCGGCGCTATAGTTCTTCTCGATCATCAATGTTGATTTGTCATCGTCATAGAACTCCTGCCATTTCCCGTCAAGCCTGCCGTTCTTGTAAGAATAAGAAAGTTTCCTTTTGCCATCAGGATGATTCTCAAGGAAAGCACCTTCCTGGAGTCCATTCTTCATAGTGCCCTCCATGGCCTTGACACCGTTCTCATACCAGTAAAAATAGGGGCTGTCTATGACATTGTCCTTGTAGGTGCACTCGATCTTTATCTTGCCGCTCTTGTAGTATTCCTTGTATTCCTTGTGTTTTATCTCGGGCTTGACCCTGTAGACGAAATATTTCGCCCTCAGTTCGCCGGTGTCGTAATTCTCGATCTTTTCGATGAATTCCGGCTCCTGTTTCTTCGGGGCTTCAACTTTCGTGGCAGCAGTGGTCGAAGGGGGCGGTGCCACCTCCTGTACTTTTTTCTTGGCGAAAAACATGAAGTATATGACGACGGCAATGATCAGCAGGAAAAGGATCACCAGCGCTGTCGTTATTGATTTTTTAGTATTCTCATCCATAAAAAAACCGTCCGTTAATTGATGCCGGCGAGACGCCAGCGCTCCGTTTATTTGATTCCGAGTTTGTTCCAGCGTTCCTGCCCGCCGCGGATAGTAAGCCTGAAATTGTCCAGGTAGCTGCCCGGGTTTTTGGTCCTTGCCCGGTTCACATATTCATTCTTTTCAAGTTTGTTCCATGTTTTCATTTCGTTTACATATTTGCCTTCCGGCATCAGGCAGTCCTGAGGTATGACTTCCAGCTTGATCTTAGGACTGCTCCACTGGAGCTTGGCTGTGATCTGCCCCTGGACTTCGGTAAGGGCCAGCTTGATATCATATTTCCTGCCTGCCTCGAAGAGTATGGTCGCCTCATAATCCGTCGGGGGCTGTTCCTTCCAGGCGTCAATGATGAGTTTTTCACCTATCCACAGCCTGGCGCCGTCGTCGCAGGTGAGATGTATTGTATATGTTTCAGAAGTCTTTGGCGTGATCTGTCCGGTCCAGATCATTGAGATCAGATCGCCGGGGAGATCCGAGGTCGGGACGGCATTTCCCCAGTTGAAATTGACGCATGGATCAACCTTTTCAAAGGTTTTGCCGCGGAAGGTCATGGTCTCGAAATAGGATGCGTATAGACCGCCGGCCCAGGCTCCGGTTTCGGCGATATCGCTGTCATTGAATTCCTTGTGGAAAGTTTTGGCCTTGACAACCAGTGGGTGGGGCAGGGCAACCGGTTCCGTATAAAGCGGAGAATCCTCATTGGGTTCTGTGCCATCGAAAGTATATCGTATTTCGGCGTCCTGGGTGGAACATGATATCTTCAGGGGCTTTGTCGGTTCGAAAACTCCTCCGTCAGGTTCGAAGACTGGTGTCGCGGCCTTCGGGTTGAGGATGCGTTCCTTTAGCCTTGCAAGCCTCTTTGCCTTGAGTTCCAGGTCTCTTTTCTCATTGGCCTCCTTCTCGGTCTTCAGGATGAAAATGTCATCATCAAGCGCAAGTTCAGGATATTTTTTTGCGAAATCATCCGTAAGCTGTTTCATGAAGTCATCGCGCGTGCCTTTCACCGGCAGGGAGGAGTCATAGAAATTCCTGAATGCTTCCGAATATTTGGTATTGGCATCCTTGGAGGCTATGTTTTTGAACAGTCTTGCGGTTTCGACTGCGTTCAAAGCCGGATATTGCGAATATATTTCCTCGAGCAGCTTCTCCCTGAACTCGAGCTTCTTGATATTGTAGGCGTCCTTGCCCATCTTGATATGTACATTGCGGAGCTTCTGGTTCTCCTCCTTGGAGAACTTGGCGAGGGTGGTCGAATCGACATCTACAACAGGGACGTTCGTGGAGCCTATTGTGATGTATTTGGTATTATAGCTGTAGAACTTACCTTTCACGACTGAGCGGATGGTGTTCAGCGTAATTTCGTCGCCTTCCTTGTAGAGCGGATATTTCTCCTCGGCTTCCTTCTCGAACTTCGGCACTTCCATGGCGGGATATGCAGTCATCTTCTCATTGTAGATCTTCAAGCCCTGTTCGGAAATGTTCTTCAAGGTGATTGTAGGTCCGGAGTAGAGGCTTAAGGAGACGAGAAACGACGCAGCCGTCAATAATTTGGTGGTTATTTTAAATTTCATATATTTGCAAATATACCTCCATGCATATTAATTATCAAGCCTCAAGCCCGGTGCAAACCTGATTTTGAATGTTGTAGCGGGCGTTGACATGCGCGGGTGGCGAAATTGGCAGACGCGCCAGACTTAGGATCTGGTGGGGCAACCCATGGGGGTTCAAATCCCCCCTCGCGCACCAGGCTTCGCTCGAAGAGTGAAGCCTGCCTCGGCGTAGTATCGTGCTCGTCAGAGCATGTAAACGAAGCCGGGTGATCATAAGGGTTTCTTCGAGCTACGCCCAGGCGCAGCCACGGTGGAAAGTATAAAACATGAAATCAGGGAAGATTTCAGGATATGTGTTGCTATGTGTATATTGATTATGCTGTTGGCGTTTGATATTTCTTTGTGTCTTTGATGTCCTTTAAGTCATTTATTTATAGAAGGCAATTTTCCGACCATGGATTTCGTCAAGGAATTTCTGAAGAAGGCGGATGCCGGGAACTTGCGGCGGAAGCTGCGCCCGGTCGCCCCTGTCTCCGCCAGGGAATGCATCGTCGACGGCAGGAAATGCATTGATTTCTCCTCCAACAACTATCTTGCACTGTCAGACCATCCGAAGCTCAAGGAGGCGGCCGTCAGGTGGACGAACCTCTACGGCGCCGGTTCAAAGGGCTCGCGTCTTGTCACCGGAACTTTTCCGCCATACATGGAACTTGAAAGGAAGATTGCAGCGTGGAAAGGAAGCGAGGCGTCGCTGGTTATCGGTTCAGGTTTCCTCGCGAACATCGGCGCCATATCAGCTGTCGCAGACAGGGATTCCGCAATATTTGCCGACAAGCTGAACCATGCAAGCCTTAATTCCGGAGCCCAGCTCTCAGGCGCCGGCTTCAGAAGATACCGGCATTTGGATTTGAAGCATCTTGAGGCTTTGATGCATAATGATTCGCCTTCGAGGCGAATCATCATAAGTGATACGGTGTTCAGCATGGACGGTGATCTCGCCGACGTCCAGGCGTTGAAGAAAATATCGCATGAACATGGCGCGATGCTCTACCTTGATGATGCGCATGCGACCGGAGTTTTCGGCTGCAAAGGCGAAGGACTTGCTTCGGGAGCAGGGGATTCCTTCATCTCGATGGGGACTTTCAGCAAGGCCATGGGCTCATATGGCGCCTATGTCGCATGTTCAGAAGAGATGAAGGAATATCTCGTCAACAGGTGCGGAACATTCGTTTTTTCAACAGCGCTACCACCTGCAGCCTATGGTGCAATAGATGCCGCAGTCGATCTGGTGCAGTCCCAGGAATACTGCGAAATCCGCAGGAATCTGCTTGTCAAATCTGCGAAGTTGGCGGAAGAAATAAGATGGATCGGCTTTGATACCGGAAATACGGCAACTCCGATAATTCCTGTAATTGCAGGCGATCCTGAAAAAGTCCTGCGGATTTCACGGAATCTTCTTGAGAAGGGAATGCTTGTGGTCGCTATACGGCCGCCGACAGTTCCAAAAGGATCGGCAAGGCTCAGGCTGTCCCTGAATTCCGCCCATACCGACAGCGACATCTCGCGACTGCTTGAAGCGTTGGAAGAAAATTTGTGATTTGATTTACTTCTTCAATACTAGCAACTTCCGCACTCCCGAACTTTAGAACTCCCGAACTGCCCTCTTCTGCCTGCCGCGGCGTAGTTTCCTTGCGAAGCCGGGTCATCTGTGCTTTGCTTCCCCCGATTTCATCACCAGGAAGAATATGCAGGCGGCCAGCATGCATATTATTCCGCTGATCATAAGGGTGGTCTGGAGACCTATCCTTTGTGCTGTCGCTCCGGCGATGAGGGAACCAAACGGCGCGGATCCCATGAAGGCGAAGATATATAGGCTCATGATCCTTCCGCGCATGTCATCGTCCACGATTGTCTGCAGGGTCACATTGCTTGAGGACATCTGCAGCATGAGGCCGAGTCCGCAGAAGAACATGAGCACGAGCGAAAGCGCAAAGATCAACATGAATGAAAGCAGGATAAGCCCGGAGCCGAATATCATGCATGTTGCGCAGATTATCTTCTCCAGCCCGTCGACGTCCTTCTTCCGTGCGAGGAACAATGCGCCTGTGAGGGCACCGAGTCCGGCGGCCCCCGTGAGGAACCCGAGAGTTGCCGCGTTCCCATGCATGACATCCCTCGCGTATATCGGCATCAGCACGGCATATGGCATTCCAACAAGGCCTATCATAAGTCCGAATGCGAGGATGTTCCTTATCCTCCTGTTCCCGGCCGCATATTTCAATCCCTGCATAAGCTCCTTTATCGGATGCTGCCTTTTCAGCTGCAGGATATTTATATCATCAGTGTCCATGGCTGAAAGCGCGGCAAGGACGGCAATGAAGCTGAAGGCGTTGATCAGGAAGCAGACTCCTTCGCTGCTCCTTGCGATTATTATTCCAGCTATCGCGGGACCGATCAGGCGTGCGCTGTTGAAGAGGAATGAATTGAGGGCTATGGCGTTCCCTATGTCCTTCCTGCCGGCAACTATGTCGTTGACAAATGAATGCCTTGCCGGCATGTCAAATGCATTGACGCAGCCAAGCAGGAAGCTGATGGTGATGACCTGCCATACTATTATGTCCCCCCTGAAGAAAAGAAACGTCAGCATGAAGGCGAGGAGCATCGACATGAACTGCGTTACGAGAAGTATCCATCTCCGGTTCCATCTGTCGGCGAAGACACCGCCGACAGGTGTAAGGAAGAAGACCGGTATCTGTGATGCAAAGCCTGCTATTCCGAGGAGGAGCGCAGAATTTGTAAGCTGGTAGACCAGCCAGCTGACCGCGATCTGCTGTATCCATGTCCCCATCAGCGAGACGCCCTGGCCTGCGAAGAAGAGCCTGTAGTTCCTGTGCTTGAAGGCACGGAACATGTGGTTGCCGGGAAAATATCTTGAGAAGTTCATCTGGCCGGGAAAAACGCGTCACCTGTTGTTCGTGTTGTAGATGCCCTGTGAATCATAGACGATCCTGCCCTGGCATACTGTCATCCTGATCGTGTTCGTCTTCGAATCGAAGAAGGTGAGATCCGCCATTTTTCCGGGCCTGATCTCGCCCCTGTCGTCGAGTCCTATGCTTTTTGCAGGATTGTAGGTGAGGCATGCCGACGCCTCGGTATTTTCAAGATGCGTGAAGGATATGAGGTGCCGCCATCCCCTTTCCAGGGTCATTGTCGAGCCGGCAAGTATTCCGTCGGCAGTCGTAACCTTGCCTCTTTCGATGTGGATCTCCGAATCGCCGACATGATATATGCCGTCGTGGAGGCCGGTGCCCTGGATCGCGTCGCTGATTCCGATCACCTTGTCCTTCGGCTTTGCCCTGCAGGCAAGGTCGATCATCTTGGGATGTATGTGCGATCCGTCGAGGATTATCTCAACATCTATCCTGTCGTCGGTAAGGGCGATTGCGGTCAGGCCCGCGAGCCTGTGATGCAGCGGCGGCATTCCATTATAGATATGGGTGCAGCGCCTGGCGCCGGCATCGACGGCCTTCAGTACCGATTGTTCGTCGGAAAGGCTGTGCCCCATGGAGGGGATGATGTTGTTCTCGAGGAGGAGTTCGATCAGCCTTATGGATCCTTCCAGTTCCGGAGCAAATGTCATTATCTTTATCATGCGTCCGCCAGTTGCGATCATCTCCTTCAGTTCTCCGAGATCGATCGGCCGGATTTCCTTTTCATACTGGGAGCCGTGCTTTTCCCTGTTGAGGAAGGGACCTTCGATGTTTATTCCGACCGGGACGGCTCCGGAGACATGGTCGCCCTTTATGATTTTCGAGAGTGTCGCGATGGCCTTCATCATTTTTTCCGGAGAGGCCGAGACAATTGTAGGAAGAAAGGAGGTGATGCCGTGCGATGCAAGCGTTATGCTCATAGGTGCGATGTCTTCAACTCCCGAGGTGCAGTCATATCCGCCCGCGCCGTGGATATGGGTGTCGACGATTCCCGGAGTGACATATGTGTCCGCGAACTCTATCACCTGGAGGCCGGGCTCCTTTTCAAACGCCGAAGCCCCGCCGAAGGCGATTATCCTGTCGTCTTCGCAGAGGATCCCCGTGCGCGGCATCTTCCTGTGAGGAGTGAGACAGTACTCTGCGAGATATAGTATTCTTGTTTTCACTGGAGTTGTTCCTGTTATTTGTCAAAAATTTAACAATAAACCCAAGGATAAAATAATTTAACTTAATATCAATGACTTACAACAGTTCCTTGTTTTCTTTTTGAAATAACGCTTGTCAATTTCAAAAAAAATATTAATTTGATTTCGTTGTCCGGCGGGCAATGAATGAATGCAATGTTAATAACTTGTCAACAAGTTTATAATAAATAGCATATTTTGAATAGATGATTTCTCGGAACAAAGGCGTCAAGGCGCCTCTGACCAGAAAAACCTGCCGGAAGAACTCTCAGCACAAGCGTTTGAACCGAATCATGCGTTTCAGCCTCAAAATGAGGCTGCAGCGGAATGAAAAATATTTTTCGCGAGCTGAGGACGGAAAAAATATTTGTCAAGTTGATATTTTAAAAAAAATCGAAAAAATATTAAAGTTTGCTTGTTTCAGAATATGTGTTAATAAGTAATGACTGTTATTCTGTTTCAATAATGATGGGTGGGTAGTTCTTATGCGCAAGGGTATTGCAAAAGAACAGGTCTGGCTGTCGGCCTGTAAATATATTAGGAATGAAATAAAGGATCCGGAAACCTTCAGACGTTGGATCGATACCATAACTCCGGTGTCGATGACTCCGTCCAGGGTTGTCCTCGGCGTCTCAGATGACTTCACGTCCAAATGGCTGCATGTCCATTTCGAGGAGATCATACAGGGCGCTTTGAAGGACGTCCTTGGAAAAGCCGTCAGGATCAAATATGAGACGGGGCATGTCAAGGAGGTTCCTGAGACCGAGCAGCAGTCTGCGGAAAAGAAAAGCACTTCCGAGAAGAAAAAGCATCTCCTCACAGCCTCATCACCTTCGGCTCCGAACTGCAACCAGCGTTTCACATTCAATAATTTCGTGGTGGGACCGGAGAACTCGCTCGCCTATGAGGCGGCGATGAGCGTCCTCCAGCCGGGCTCCGTGCATTCCGTGAATCCGCTCTTCATATACAGTTCGCCGGGACTCGGCAAGACCCATCTCATCCAGGCGGTCGCGAACGAGGCGATGAGGACGAACAAGAAGCACGTGGTCGAATATCTCCGATGCGAGGATTTCCTGAACCTCTATACCGATTCCATCCGCAACAGGAGCCATCATAATTTCAGGGACAGGTTCAGGAAGGTCGACTTCCTGCTTATCGACGACATCCAGTTCCTCTCAAAGACAGTCCGGATGCAGGAGGAGTTCTTCAACACCTTCAACAAGCTCCACAACGAAGACAAGAAGATACTGCTGACCTCCGACAAGACACCCTCCGAGATAAACGGACTCGAACAGCGCCTGATTTCCCGCTTCGTCTCGGGTCTGATCGTCGAGATCACTCCGTTCAGCGAAGAGACCAGGTTCGCCATCCTCAGGAAGAAGCAGGAGGAGCATCTCATAAAATTCGATGACAAGGTCCTATGGTTCATCGCTCAGAACACAAAACCGGACGTGAGGAAGCTAGAAGGCGCACTCCGCCGACTCATATTGTTCTCTTCCGTCAAGAAAGTTGACATGACCCTTGAGACAGCACAGGAGGTCCTCAGGGATTTCCTCGCGGAAATGGCCGCAGTCCGTCTCACTGTCGAGACGATCCAGAAGAAAGTCGCCGACTATTTCGACCTTAGAGTTTCAGACCTTACCGGAAACCAGCGTCCTGCGAACATCGCAATGCCGAGGATGATCGCAATGTACCTCTGCAGGAAGATGACGGACAAGTCCCTCTTCTCAATAGGTGAAGCTTTCGGGAAGAACCATGCCACCGTCATCCATGCCTGCAACAGGATACAGGAAGAATACTCATCCGACGAGCACATGAAGCGAAAGATATCCCAGCTTGAAAGCAAGCTCCAGATCGTATAAAGGGAACCTCTGAAAATTGGCATATGGTGCGCGACAGGAGATTATGGAGAGACGGCAAGGAGCAAACGCCAGGAGCAGCCCTGAAACGGGCTGTGACCGGATTTGCGACGAAGTCGGAATCCATAAGAATCTGTCGCCCTCCGGGTTGCGGATCTTTTTGGCTCAAATAAGAATGTTCCTCTGTCGGCGTATCGCTTGGATACGCCTCCGTTCAGAAATTCTTTTTGAGCTTTCAAAAATCTTCCGCAACGCGCCAAATGCGAATTTTTATAGGTTCCCTAAATTCTTAACTCCGTGGAAAATTTATGTTTGTCGACTACCATGTCCATACTTATCTCTGCAAACATGCCTCTGGCAGGCCTGAAGAATACGTCAAGGCGGCTATCAGGAGCGGAATATCCGAAATAGGCTTTTCCGACCACTGCCCCTGGCCTCTCGGCTTTGATTCGAAATACCGGATGACATCTAGGCAGTTTCCGGCATATAGGAAGCTCATATCAGGATTGAAAAAGGAGTTTCCAAAAATCACAGTAAGGTACGGACTCGAAGTTGACTGGGTGCCCGGCCGTATGGACGAGGTCTTCAAGAACCTGAAAGATGAAAAATTCGATTATCTCATCGGCTCAGTCCATTACACCGACGAGTTTCCTTTTGACAATCCGGATTTCGCCGACAAGTGGAATGAGAAGGAATTCATCGTCAAGGTATGGAACCGCTATTTTGAAATCCTCCTGGAAATGGCCGAAAGCGGTAAATTCAACATCATCGGACATTTTGACCTTCCGAAGAAGTTCGGGTATTATCCGTCCGACATGACCAAGATAAGGAATTCTATAAGCAAAGTCTTCAAGGCGGCGGCGAAGAACAGGATGGCGATCGAGATAAATACCTCCGGTCTCAGGAAACCTGTGAAGGAAGCTTATCCTTCATTGGAAATTTTGAAGATGGCGAAAAAGGCCGGACTCATGCTCGCCCTTGGTTCCGATTCCCATTCCCCTGGCGAGATTGCTGCGAACTTCGCAGATGCAGTGAAACTTGCGAAATCCGCAGGATATTCCAAGCTCTGCACCTTCAACCAGCGCAAACCAAAACTTGTCCCGCTGGGGTAATAAATATTCACCGAGGCATGTTCCTCGGTGAATATTTATACTACTTAATTATCTCCGTGCCGATTCCCTTGTCGGTGAATATTTCGAGGAGGAGGGAATGTTTCATGCGGCCGTCGATCATGTGGACCTTGTCGGTTCCTGCGTTGATAGCGTGGACTGCGCTTTTCACCTTCGGGACCATTCCGCCCTTTATGATGCCGCGTTCAATCAGAGTTTCGACTTCACTTGTCTTTACGGTTGAAATGACAGTCTCTTCGTCCTTCGGATCCTGGAGGATTCCCGGGACATCGCTCAGGAAAACGAGCTTCTTCGCCTTGAGCGCCTCGGCGATCTTGCAGGCCGCAATGTCGGCGTTGATATTGTAGACCTGGCCCTTCTCATCGCATGCCAGAGGAGGGATTACAGGGATCATGTTTGATTTGACGGCTTCGAAGATGTGCTTGGTGTCGACATGGAAGATGTCGCCGACAAAACCGATATCCAGCTGTTCCCCGGTCTTCTGGCATGTCGTGAACATCTTCTTCGCCTTGAGGAACTTCTTGCCGGAAAGCTGGTGGCCTTTGCCGCCTGCCGCCTTTATCGCCTTCACGATTTCGGGATTGATTTCGTTATGAAGCACGTCGTCTACGACATTTACCGTCCTGTCACAGGTGAACCGCAGGCCGTTTATGAATTTTGTCTCAATTCCCATGGAAGTCAGCTTTGCGCTGATCGCATCTCCTCCGCCATGGACGACCACTGGCCGCATGCCGACGCATTCCATGAGCACGATATCCCTCATCGTGCTCTTCATGAGCTCGGAATCCTCCATCACGCTTCCGCCGAACTTAATTACAATTATCTCGCCGCGCAGCTTCTGAATGTAGGGGAGCGCCTCAATCAGAATTGATGCCTTGTTTATGTATTTCTTCATATCATCCTCATGTTATATGCAATTATAAATACGATGCGCAGCTTCCGTCGGAGTGCGCAGACAAAGTCTGCGCTAGCGGTGATTTTATCACCGCACTCCCGGGAACGCATGAGCGTTCGTAATACCAGAAAATCTCGTCAATCTTCAATTCATCCAATCTCAATATCGCCAAATAATCACGTGTGATAGTCCGCGTTTATCTTCACGTACTCATATGAAATATCGTTCGTCCAGACTTCCGAGGAATGTATTCCTGATTTGAGGTCAAGCGTGATCGTGAAGGATTTCCTCTGAACGATTCCAGCCAGCTTCTTTTCAGGAGTTCCTGCGTCCTGTCCGTTCTTCACGACAGGAGTCTTTTCATAATAGAGGCTTGCCTTGTCGGGATTGAACGAAGCTCCGGAGTAACCTGCGGCAGCCATAACACGCCCCCAGTTGGGATCACCGCCGAACCAGGCGGTCTTGCAGAGAAGCGAATTCGCGATCGCCTTCGCACAGACCGTTGCATCTTTCACAGTCGGGGCGTTCAGTACTTTTACTGTTACAAACTTCGTGACGCCTTCGCCGTCCAGGACGATTGCCTTCGCAAGGTGCTGGAGGACGTGGAGCAGGGCCTCCCTGAAAATGGCAGCCTCGCAAGTTCCCGATTTTATGGTCTTGTTTCCGCTCTGGCCGTTTGCCATGACTATCAATGTGTCATTGGTGCTCATGTCGCCGTCGACGGTGATCCTGTTGAAAGATAGTTCTGTGCCCTCGGCGAGAAGCTTGTCGAGCAGGCGCAGTTCGATTGCCGCATCGGTGGTGACATATGCGAGCATTGTCGCATGAGGAACCGCATTCATTCCGGGGGCGATCATCCCGGCGCCTTTTGTCATCCCGGCTATCGTCACCTTCTTCCCGGAAATTACAATGCTTACAGCTATTTCCTTCGGACGTGTATCGGTCGTCATTATTGCGGCTGCGGCCGCATGTCCGCCTTTCGTGGAAAGCGCTGAGACAGCTTTCCTGATTCCGTTTCCGATCTTCTCCATGGGCATCTGGACTCCGATCCTGCCTGTGGAAGAGACAAGCACCGAACCGGACTTTATTCCAAGAAGCGATGCAGTTGTCTTTGCCATCATCCTGGTATTCGCAAGTCCTTTCCTGCCTGTGCAGGCATTGGCGTTCCCGCTGTTGATTATGACGGCCGAGACAGGTTTCCCTCTGGAGATTATTTCCTTGTCATAGACGACCGGTGCGGCTGCAAATAGACAGCTCGTGAATGCGGCGGAAGCTTTTGCTGGAACTTCAGAACTTATGAGCGCCATGTCGGGTTTTCCGCTTTTCTTGAGCCCTGCGCAGATTCCGGACGACCTGAATCCCGCAGGCGACGTGATACTTCCGCCAGATATGATCTTGAAAGAGTTCTTTTTCATTTGTGCCTGAAACCTTTTCTTGTTTTCTCGACTTTCACATTTATCGAGATGCCTCCCCTGGGATGGAATCTTCCGGAGACCTGGAGCCATCTTGGTGAACAAGCCTCGTTTATCCTGTCGGCGATGATGTTTACGGCCTCTTCATGGAAGGTGTTGAAGTTCCGGAACGAGAACAGGAACAGTTTCAAGGATTTGCTTTCCACGCATAGCCTGTCAGGTATGTACTTCACCGATATCTCGCCGAAGTCGGGCTGTCCGGTAACAGGGCAGAGCGATGTGAATTCAGGGCATACGAACTCTATCTCGTAGTTTCGTTCCGGGAAAAGATTCTCGAAGACTTCGACATTCGCATTCTGCGGATTGCCAGGGAACGACGTCCTTGAAGCCTTGAGCTGAGTAAGCCTTGCAAACCTCCTGCTGTCCAGTTTTTTCATTATTCTCTCCTTGGAGAAAGATCCGATGTTGTCTTTTTTTCGCATAAATCCTATCTCATGCGGTGGAAAATTAAAGTGCGTTCACGAAGAAATCCAAAAAAAACTATTGTCGGTCGGGGTTACTTGTCGAAGGAATAGTCGGTGTATTCCCACTTTTCTTCGCCGAGGTAGGCCATGTTAATGGTGATTTTATTGTCTGTCGGCTTCTTCTGTTCCGGCATGAGGATGTTTATGGAAGTCTTGATGGAATATGTCTTCTTTTTTGAATCGATGTTTGCAAGCGTGAATTTCTTTGAGAATATGGCGATGTCGATATTGGCAAGGCCGCTTTTAGTCTTCATGAAATCCTGCGCGGCATTGTATGCAAGCTTGGGATCTGGCTTGTCATCTATCGGACGGGTCGCGAACTTGAACGATTCCCAGAGGAAAAAAACCAGTATCAGCACGCCAAGGACTGCCAGTGTGCGCGTGATAATCTTCCTTCTCCTTGCCTTCCTGTCGAAATGGGCATCGGTATTGACAGTTTTAGTCTTTGCAGTGTTCGCCGCGGAGGACCTGATGGTCTGTTTGAGATCGGTGCCTGATGCCTGGGAATAGAATTTACCCTGGCATTTCGGACATGTCAGGAGCTTGCCAAGGAACTTGTCCTCTACCTCATAGTGGTATTGGCACTTTGTACATGTTATTGATGTCCTGACAATAGGCGGCATTATAATCCCCCCTGTTTAATAATTCCTATGTAATTTACCGCATTTGCTGTTTAAATCAATTGAAAAACAAGTTTCCGTGCCTTGAGGCAGGACAGGAGTTCGTCTGCGAACCTCGCAGATTTGACTGGTGAATTGATCGTTTCAATAACTGCAATGACCGGAATTTCGGAAAGTCTTTCCAAGGTCCTTATGTTGTCCTTTTCCAATACGCCGGGATTTTTTGGCATTCGGTTGAGGATTATTCCAGCTATCCTGATCTTCCGTCTTTTCATCGCCTCGATGCTCAGAAGTGAATGGTTGAGCGTCCCGAGTCCCGCGTCGGCTACAAGTATGGCGGGGATTTTCAAAAGGGAGATCAGGTCGATCATCAGGATTCTGTCTTTGACAGGCACCATCAGACCGCCTGCGCCTTCGACGAGAAGCGTGTCGATTCCGGGATATGAGATGCACTTATGGTATGCCGCCAATATTTTTGCGGGACTGATCGTTTTGTTTTCCACTGAAGCCGCAAGGGCAGGGGAGGCCGGAAGAGAGAAGGAATACGGGCATGAGATTTTATCCGGGAGCCTGACCAGTCCCGGCGCAATGGATCTTATAACTTCAAGATCCCCGATGGATTCACAGAGGCCAGTCTGCACTGGCTTCATCACTGCGACTTTCCTTCCAGAGGACGAGAAAAGCGCGGCAAGCCCGGCCGTGGCTATTGTCTTTCCAACTCCAGTTCCGGTACCTGTGACAAAAAAATATTTTACGTTGTGGTTTTTCATGTTAATAAGGTATATTATACATTGAGATTCAAGAAATACGCATTAAAGGTTGCAGATAGCTTTTTAAGTAACAGGGGACGGGATACAATCCCGCAGTCCTCTTTTTTTAGGACATTCAACGCGACATTGTGTCGCCATTGCAAGGATAGGGAATCTGGAATGCCAAAAGGAAAACATTTCGAGAGGATAATAGACAGGTTGTCACCCCATGACAGGGACAATGTCCAGGCGTATGTCCTGCGCCAGATAAGGGAGAAGGGTTTTTTTCAGACCGTCTTCAACAACATCCAGGAGGGGGTGATTGTCGTTGACAAGGAGCTCAAGATTCGCTATGCCAACAAGTCTGCCATATCGATGCTCGGGATTCCCGACAATATCGAGGAGCAGCGGATAAACAGGTTCCTGAAGGAAGTAAACTGGAAGGGGATACTCGACAAGGATGCGAATGAATGGTATAAGGTCTCCAGGCAGGAGATCGAAGTGCTTTATCCAGTCCGCAGGAACCTGATGTTCTACATCGTCCCCCACGAAGACGACAAGGAGACCGCGATAATAATCCTCCATGATGTCACTGAATCCCGTCTGAACACCAGGAAGGAGCTTGAATCGGAGAAGACCCAGATGGTATCCCTTCTTGCCGCAGGCGTGGCCCATGAGATAGGAAATCCGTTGAACAGCCTGACCATCCATCTGCAGCTGCTTGAGAGGAACCTCAAGAAAAGCCGCAAGAAGGACAAGGATTCCCTTGAACTGCTTTCCGTGGCCTCCAAAGAGGTGAAGAGGCTCGACACTATAATAGCCCAGTTCCTGCAGGCATTGCGCCCAACAGCTCCGGTGATGTCCAGTCTCGATCTCAAGATGCTCATAATTGAAACGCTCAATTTCATGCAGTATGAGATTGAGAACAAGAAGATCAAGGTCGAGTGTTCATGGGCCGATGAATGCCCGCTCGTAAATGGGGATGCCGGCCAGTTGAAACAGGCTTTCTACAATATAATTAGGAATGCCATACAGGCGATGCCAGAGGGCGGAACGATGAACATATCTTGTTCATTCGACGAGAACAAGGTCGAACTCGATTTCGCCGATACCGGAAAAGGAATTGCTTCCGATGAGATAAGCAGGGTTTTCAAGCCTTATTATACGACAAGGAAGGACGGCAGCGGACTAGGCCTTATGATCGTCGAGAGGATTATCAGGGAGCATGGCGCCGAACTCTCCGTCGAAAGCGAACATGGCAAGGGAACAGTTTTCAAGATTGTATTCCCTCTTGTGGCAAGGAAAATAAGGCTTCTGCCCCCTGCGCAGGGAAGGCAGTAACCTGAATCGGAGAGCCGGTGAATATATATCAAGAAAAGAACAGCTCTAGCGAGCTTGACTACTAACGAATGCAATTTCTTAAAGATTGAATATGCTTGTAGTCAACGTCGCAAGACGTGTTCTTGATTGTCAGCAGTTAAAGTCCGTGAGGGCTGTTCCTGTATTTGTTTGAACATTGGAAGTTGTTTGGATTTTGGAGCTTGGAACTTGGGATTTATTATCATGCGTTCCGCATGATGAGGAGGTTGTTAACATGGCGAACAATAGAAGATACAGCATACTTCTGGTTGATGACGAGAGATCGACACGCGAGGGGATAAGCCGTCTGCTCCAGCGGGAATACGACCTGACTCTCGCCGAGGACGGTTCCCGGGCGATAAATATCCTCAGGAAAAATAATTTTGATATTGTCGTGACTGATCTGAAGATGCCGGGGGCGGACGGCATGGAAGTGCTGAAGGAGTCTCTTGCGAAGGATCCCCAGCCGGTCTGCATTGTCATGACCGCCTACGGTTCCATCCCTTCCGCAGTTGAGGCGACAAGGATCGGGGCGTTTGAATTCATACAGAAGCCGCTCAGCCTTGACCAGTTTGAACTCATGGTCAAAAGGGCTGTGGAGAAGAAACAGCTTACCGAGGAGAACAAGGAGCTGAAACGGAAGTTGAACCGCAGCTATGAGATTGGCGACATCATCGGCAAGTCCGCCTGCATGCACGAAGTCTTTGAAACCGTCAAACAGGTCGCCCCGGCCCGCACTACCGTCATGATAACCGGAGAGAGCGGAACAGGCAAGGAGATGATAGCCCACTCAATCCATGCGCTCAGCGGCAGGACCGGACAGTTCGTCGCCGTGCATTGCGCGGCCCTTCCGCCTACACTCCTCGAAAGCGAATTGTTCGGACATGAGAAGGGATCCTTCACCGGCGCCTCTGAACAGCGCAAGGGACGTTTTGAACTTGCGGACGGAGGGACTCTTTTCCTCGATGAAATCGGCGATATCGACCAGTCAGTGCAGGTCAAGATCCTCAGGGCTCTTGAGACGAGGACATTCGAGAGGGTCGGCGGCGCGGGTGCCATTGCCACTGACACCAGGGTGATCACAGCAACCAATAAGGATCTGAAGACATTGGTTGCCGATGGAAAATTCCGGGAGGACCTTTATTTCCGTCTTTTCGTGGTGGCGATCCATCTTCCACCGCTCCGGGAAAGACAGGAGGATATTCCTCTTCTCGTGAAGCATTTCCTTGATGATTTCTCCAGGGAGAACAAGAAGGATTCAATGAGCATTTCAGAGGAGGCGCTGAATGTCCTTTGCAGGTTTTCCTGGCCGGGGAACATCCGCGAACTTCGCAACTGTGTGGAACGGATGGTCGTGCTCAGCAGGAGCAGAATGCTGGATCTCCACAATGTGCCCGTCTATATCCGCGAGGCGTTCTCGCCCGGGCTTGCGAAACCTGTACTTTCTTCCAATTCGCTCAATATCGACAAGACGGAGAAAATGCTGATCCAGAAGGCTCTCGACGAATGCAGTGGAAATATCACCAAGGCCTCCGCGAAATTAGGAATCAGCAGGCGTACGCTCCACCGCAAACTGAAAGAACTTAAGCATTGAATGAATTAGGAGAATTCAAAAATGTATAACGTCTACGTTGAAACTACGATTCCCAGTTACCTTGTTGGTAAAAGGACAGACAATATAATAATACTCGGACATCGTCAGATTACATCAGAATGGTGGCAGCGCAGGCGAAAAGAATACAAGCTCTTCATTTCGGATGTGGTCATTGAGGAAATAAGTGCAGGCAATCCATCATTTGCAGAAAAGAGAATTGAGTTGCTGGCAGGAATTCCAGTTCTTGACTACAATCCCAAGATCGAGCCAATTGCAGCAAAATACATGAGGCATTTTTCTTTTCCAGACAAACTTTTCAGGGATGTGTTTCACATAGCATATACGGTGTATTATGAAATGGATTTTCTTTTGACTTGGAATTGCAAACATCTTGCGAACGCTCATATTAAGCTTGAGCTTGCCAGGTTTAATAGCAGGCTGGGATTTAGAACACCTGAAATATGTACGCCTGAGGAACTTTTAGATTTTCACAAGGGAGATTAAACATGTTGAAAGATTCAGTTGTGGAGGAAGTCCGCAAGGCCGGAATGAAGATCCAGGATGAATGTGGGAATGATTTGCATTCATTTGCTGCAAGACTGAAGCGGAACACTGAAAAGCTGAAAAAAGAAGGCTGGCCTGTAATAAGTAAGAGCATGGTGCTGAAGTCGAGGAATAAAGCTTTTCCAAGCCATTCTTCATGCCTTCTGAAGGTCAGCGAAGACAATGCTCAATATGGGGAACACCGTTAAGCCAGGAAGTTTCCTTTACTCAAGAGTACCGAGTTCTTGCCCTTGCGAATCTTTTACAACAGGTAAAACGGAGTATCTTAAGAGAATCTTTTAACCCCGGGGGTCTTCACACAATGCCAGCGCCGCAGGAAATCCTGAAGCTCGTAGAAAGATTCGAAACCAACCGCGAATCTTATATGTCGGGCGAATACAAGGAGGCGCAGATAAGGATCGAGTTCCTCGATCCGTTCTTCGAACAGCTCGGTTGGGACATGGGCAACAAGAACGGATACGCCGAAGCATACAAGGATGTCATACACGAGGATTCAATCAAGATAGGCTCCGCCACCGAAGCGCCCGACTACTGTTTCCGGATCGGCGGAACAAGGAAGTTCTTTTTGGAAGCCAAGAAACCTTCTGTATTCATCAAGGAGGCAGTCCCTCCCGCATACCAGCTCCGCAGATACGCCTGGTCGTCAAAGCTCCCGCTGAGCATACTCACCGATTTCGAGGAATTCGCCGTCTACGACTGCCGCATAAGGCCGAACAAGAATGACGCCCCGGCGCTTGGTCGTGTAAAATATTTCACCTACAAGGATTATCCCCAGATATGGGATGAGATATATTCGGTATTCTCACGTGAAGCCATTCTCAAAGGTTCATTCGACAAATATGCGGAAACCGCAAAAGGCAAAAAGGGCACGGCTTCCGTCGACGCCTCGTTCCTCGAGGAAATCGAGAACTGGCGTGCGAACCTCGCAAAGAATATTGCCGTGCGGAATTCGCAGCTTTCCCAGCGCGAACTAAATTTCGCCGTCCAGAAGACCATCGACCGCCTCATCTTCCTGAGAATCTGCGAAGATCGCGGAATTGAACACTATGGTCGCCTCGGCGCGCTCCAGAACGGTGTGAACATATATGAGAGGCTTGTCCAGTATTTCCGCGAGGCCGATTCGCGCTACAATTCCGGTCTCTTCCATTTCAACGAGGAAAAGGAACGCCCCGAAGGTCTGGATGCCCTGACGCCAGGCATCAAGATTGATGACAAGATATTCAAGGAGATCATAGGGACGCTCTACTATCCTGAATGTCCCTTCGAGTTCTCCGTCCTGCCCGCCGACATACTTGGTCAGGTCTATGAACAGTTCCTTGGAAAAGTGATCCGTCTTACCGAAGGACACCAGGCGAAGGTCGAAGAGAAACCGGAAGTCCGCAAAGCTGGCGGCGTCTATTACACTCCTACATATATCGTCGATTACATCGTGGATAACACCCTCGGCAAGCTTCTTGAAACCTATTCAATCGGCAAATCTTCGCCTTTGCGCGTTCTTGATCCGGCGTGCGGTTCGGGTTCCTTTTTGATTGTTGCATACCAACGTCTCCTCGACTGGTATCTGAAGCAGTACAATCAGAATCCGGAGAAATATTCCAAAGGCAAGAATCCAAGAATTAGGCGCGGTTCGACCGGCGACTGGAAACTCACCATCAACGAACGCAAAAGAATTCTGCTTGAGCATATTTACGGGGTTGACATTGATTCGCAGGCGGTGGAGGTCACGAAGCTTTCACTGCTGCTGAAAGTCCTGGAAGGGGAGAACGAGGAGACGATGCAGGGACAGCTTTTCCACGAACGCGCGCTCCCGGACCTTGGTCAGAACATCAAATGCGGAAACTCCCTGATAGGTTCCGACTTCTACAAGGACAGGCAGTCCGATCTTTTCAATGAAGAAGAGATGATCCGTGTAAACGCCTTCGATTGGGAAAGTCAGTTCCCGGAGATATTCAACGTTGGAGTACAAGCTTTAGCTTGCTCTTCTAGAGAGGGAAAAGACAAACCAAAGTTTGTACTCCAACAAAAAGACAATGAGGCGGATATCCGTGGCTTTGATGCGGTGATCGGTAATCCGCCGTATGTCCGACAGGAAACCCTTGGCGAACAGTTCAAGACTTATGCCCAGACTCACTATAAGACCTTCGCCGGAACCGCCGACCTTTATACGTATTTCATTGAGAAAGGCGTATCTCTCCTGCGTGAAGGTGGCTATTTCAGTTATATCGTTGCCAACAAGTGGATGCGGGCAAATTACGGGAAGCCTCTGCGGACTTGGCTAAAGCAGCAGTGCATCGAGGAAATTACAGACTTCGGAGATCTGCCCGTCTTTGAGAATGCCACGACTTACCCGTGTATTATCCGGATTAAAAGGGCCAAACCGAATTCAGAATTTAATGTTGCGAACATCGCAAGTCTTGATTTCTCGAACCTGAATAATTTTGTAAAAGAAGTTTCATTCCCTCTAAAGAAGTCCTCCCTTGACGATACTGCTTGGACTCTGGTGAATCAGGAGAGCCAAAACCTTCTAGAAAAACTTCGCAAGGCTGGAATCCCTCTCGGTGAATATGCGAAAGGAGAAATCTATAGAGGAGTTCTTACCGGCCTTAACGAAGCCTTTGTGATTGACTGCGAAACTCGCAATCGCCTTATTTCTGAAGATGCGAAATCCGCAGAAATTATCAAGCCGTTCCTGGCAGGAAGAGATATTAAAAGATATGAAACGCCTGAAGCTGATAGATATCTTATTTTTACACGACGAGGAATGGATATAAACAAATATCCTGCAATTTTGAAACACCTTGAAATTTACAGGGAAAACTTGACACCAAAGCCAAATGGATTCAAAGGCACAGGCTGGCAAGGCAGAAAACCTGGAAAATATAAATGGTATGAGATACAAGATGCAGTTGATTATTATTCTGAGTTTGAGAAGCCTAAAATAATTTACCCTAATATCTTAAAGAGACCGGAATTCTTGTTTGATAACTCATCTCTTTATACAAATCAGAAATGTTTTATAATACCTTGTGATGACAAATTCCTATTGGGAATTCTTAATAGTCAAGTAACGTTTTCCCTTTTTAAAATGATCCTTCCCAAGTTGCGCGGGGGATTTTACGAACCAAGCTATGTGTTTTTTAAAGACTTCCCAATAGCAAAAACTAAGCCACAGTTGTCAGAAAGACTTATTGCTCTTGTCGCAAAAATGATCGAACTTCACAAGAAGCTATCGGAGGCGAAGGTTCCCGAAACGAAGACAATGCTTCAGCGCCAGATAGACGCCACCGACAAGGAAATCGACAAATTAGTCTACGCCCTCTACGGCCTCACGGAAGATGAAATCAAGATTGTGGAGGGGGTGTGATTCATAAAATGGAACAATTAAATTTTAATAGACGATTAATTGCCCCTTGTGCTGTTTCAATTAGAGAAAACAACGGAATCAAGTTCAACCTTAAGTCATTTATCAACAGGCTTATAATATTTGACACCTATATTCTTCAATCCGCACGGCTAAAAGAAATTCCATTGTTTATAAGATATTTTGGATACGATGGCACTAAAAAACTGTTATCATCCAATTCGATAAAGCTTAATTATGATATAATGGCCGTTGGGCAGTTAGAAAGAAAGTCGAAAAGCATGGGCGTAGAAGTAAAGACGCTTCCAAAATATTGCTATGAGTTTTCCGTGATAAAAGTAATGGATAAATTCAATGATAAAAACATAACTCTTGATTCTATCCGTAGCATAAGCGGCTTAAAACTAAAAGAAAAGCTGGAATTAGAGGATCTTGTTAACGGAGCAACGTTCCCGTGCTTGGAAAAATTTGGTGCCAAGGCATTGAATCAGATGTATTATGATTTAAGGAATGAAGAGGCATTGATTAAGAAGTCAATAAACGCAGTTTTCCTCAAAGATACTGGAATTGAAATTAATGATTCTGATTATTCCATAAAAATTCATCAAATCGGATCGGATCACTTTAAGGTCGATAATAATTTAGCGAGCAAGGTAAATATTTCGGAAGAAAAAGTACATAAGCTAATTGAATCTGCATTGCTTAGTATTGGAAGATTGAATATTAGATTTGAAGAGATGGAATACTTCTCTGCAATGTCAGGTTTTATAAATAGCGAGATTGGCTTTCCTCAAAACAAGCTCATGTTTTTATTGTCAAAAGTTAATCCAAATAAAATCGAAAACAATATTAATAGAATTGTTGATTTAAAATTTCCTGACATAGACTTTGAGAATAAAAAAATAGACATATGTAGATTATTGGAAATTAGACAGTCGCCTGAATGTATTGCATTTAGAGACTGGATAGGGAATATTGATACTTTGACTGACAAAGAAATTCAAGATCAAATGTCTTCATTCAATTCAAAACTTCCCAGCTGGCTTAGGGCAAGAGATGGAACTGCGCTTAAATTTCTTGCTAAGACATTGATTGGAAGTTTATATCCTCCAGCTGGTTTAGCTGTTGGAGTATTAGATCAGTTTGTTTTTGACAAAGTTATTCCTAAAAATGGACCAATAATGTTTATAAATAACATGTATCCTTCTATATTTAAATAGTTATCTTGGAGGGATGATGCTGGTCGTTGCAGGTTATGTCTTTGATAATAAGCTGGTAACAATTTAAAAGTGCATGAAGGAGAATAAAAGCTAAAGGATATTATGAATAATTTACTCGTGAAAATTGCAAAAAAACGGTTTTCCAATCCTAAAAGCCAGATTGTACATTTTGTTGATGATGAAAAGGCGAATAAATTCCTCAATGACCTGAAGAAATATCCTCATGCTTATGTCTTAGCTTGCCTAATGGACAGGCAAATCAAAGCAGAGAGGGCATGGGCTATACCGTATGAGATATACAAGGAAACATCCACCTTTGAATTACGTGACCTTGAAAAGATCAAACTGAGAGAATTTAAATCCATTTTCAATCGTAAAAAGCTTCATCGCTTCAACAATACAATGGCAGAAGTATTTCACGAAGCTATCTCCGATATTCGCAGGAAATATAAGGGCAATGCTGCAAACATATGGAATAACTGCCCAAGCAGTTCCACAGTTGTCTATAGGTTCTTGGAATTCAAAGGAAGTGGCATAAAGATTTCCACTATGGCAGCTAATATATTGGCAAGGCAGTTTAGAATCCCATTTTCCGACAATTATTCCATTGATATATCTCCAGACATCCACATTTACAGGGTGATGAAAAGAATGGGGTTTGTTCCGAAAGACGCAAATAACGAGTTGATTATTTACAAGGCAAGGGAGCTAAATCCCGAGTTTCCTGGAATCATTGATTTCTCCTGCTGGGAAATCGGGAGAAAATGGTGCAAACCCAAAAAACCGCTATGCAATGAATGTATTGTCGAAAAAGAATGCAGAAAGGTATTTTAATTAGGATAACGGGGTCACACTCTTACTATTTTAATTTGGACAGATGCTGAAATTAGCAGGGCGTTGAAAAATATTGAAGCGGCATTAAAGTCCATAGAAAGAGTATACTGAAAGGAAACAATGAAAACATCATTTCTTTTAAAACTTCAGTTGGTTCCTCTACTTTTCTTTGTCGTGTCACAGAACTGCCAGGCCAGGCTTGATGAAACAGTAACTCAGTGCAGTATCCGATATGGTAAAAGCAATTTGGATATTGACTTGGAAAAGCTTAACGACAGCAAAAACGCATCACTGCAGAAAGCCAACGATGAGCTAAGGAAGAAGATTGTCGAGAAGTATGGAGATGATTGTAAGAGAGTCACAAAAAAGCACACCACGCCAGATCAAAATGGTTTTATCTTTCGTGATTATGAAAAGAACAATATGAAGCTCCGCTGCGTCTTCCTAAACGATAAATGTGTTAGAATTGAATATCAGGGCACAGACGGGCTGGAGAATGATATCAAAAAGATATATGGAGGAATAAAGGAAATAAATCTTTCTGATGTGAAGCAGGAATACAGGCCGTATCTCAGCAACAACACAGTTGCCGTAGGCCTTGGCAGTTCTTTTTCCTACAACCTTGTTTCAGCTATGAGGGGCGAGGGATTCTATTTGTTCATCTTCAAAGGAAGAATCCAGGTGATTGCCGACAAGTATTTTGATTCGATAATTAGCAATAAAGCCAAGCAGCCTGAATCAAAACCCAAAAGCAGCAACGGACTATAATCATGAAAAGAATAGATAATGGGCACCGTATAAAGATGGGACGGAAATCTTGGAAAAGACTCGGCTGACTTCGCTTTCGCGCGCACATGCCGAACTAAAGAAGGGCAACAATGAAAAACCCGATGGACAGACAACTTGAGGGACGGCTTTCCAAGCGAGCCGTGGAAATTGGTCGCGAAGGAGACACTGCGGCATTTGATGAGCTTCTTACACTTCTGCACTCATCCTCGGCCAATGTCCGGAGACTAGCGGCATCGGCATTGGGCAAGCTGTCTTGGATGGGAGTGGACCAGATCGCGGCAGTGAGAAACTTGGGTCTCGTTGTACGCAACGATCCTCACGCTCAGACACGCCAATATGCCATCAGGGCGCTGAAGGCATACGGGGCAATGGCACAGGAGCATCTGGACGATTTGCGCGACATTGCGTGGAATTCTGGCGAACAGCCATATATCCGGCGCGATGCTGAGGCGGCAGTGGCCTTCATCGAGGAGGCTGTGCGAATAGCCGCCTCTGCCGAAAAGAAATGCTGCCAGCGCTGCAATACCCATGTTTCCGCTGAAGAGTATGCACGTTCGCAACAGGCCTTTCAGCGCGTTTTCTGCGACCGCTGTTTCGACGAGGTGTTTCTAGAAAGACGTAACTTCGAGATGCAGGTGGAGCTCAACAAGACCATCGAGGCTGGCTCTGGCACCGTCGTGCAATCCGAGGGAGAGCGGCGGATCTCCCGATGGTTGACCGACAATGGCCTTGCGTACCGCTATGATGCCAAATTCCGCATTGTCGGGGAATTCCAGATACGTCCGGATTTCTACTTGCCGGAATTGGATGTCTATATAGAGTATTGGGGCATGGACACTCCACAATACAAAATGAGCATGTTCAAGAAACAGATCCTCTATCAGCAGGAAGGCAAACGTGTCATTTCCGTATATCCAGAGGACTTGTCGGCATTGGATGGTCTCCTGGTGTCGAAACTGAGGATTTTCGGCTTTGATGTTGGCGTTGACGCACGCAGCAAAGTCAGCGGGAAATAGGGAAAAACAGGTGCCATTCTAGGGAAAATTTATATGGGCAGAGAGATACAATAAAAGTATTGGCTTGTTTGAGTCTGGCAAGTGTCATTTTATAGGCTGTTTTCTGCATGTAGGGCAGTTCTCGATGAGAACGCCTCCTGAAGCAACCGCCCTCGTCCACCGTCGCTAAGAAGCTTCCGTCTTACACCGTCGCTAAGATGCTATGGTGCACACAGTCGCAAGGCCTCCGCCGTGACAAGATGGCGGACAGGTCGAGTGCTGGTCTACATCAGCGGTTGGATTTATAATAATAGTCAACATGCCCCCTGAAATAGCAAAAAACCTCATATTGCCGGTTGTAATCGTGAAATATTATGATATTATATGATTACAATCTAAATAATGAGGTTTAAAATGATTGAAAGGATACTCTATAAAAAGATAAAGGCACGTCTTTTCAAGGGCAAGGCAATAATTGTCCTAGGACCAAGGAGGGTCGGAAAAACCACGCTTCTGAAAAAAATCGAAATGGACATCGGCGGGAAGACCCTTTTTCTCGACGGGGACGAGCCGGATGTCAGGAAAAAGCTTTCAGATGTGAGTTCGTCCGAGCTTAAAAAGCTTGCCGGTGGAAACAAGGTGCTTCTGATAGACGAGGCGCAGCGTATCAAGAACATCGGAGTTACGCTGAAGCTTTTTACCGATAAGATTCCCGAAGTCCAGGTGATCGCGACCGGCTCATCCTCGTTCGAACTCGCCAACCAGATCAAGGAACCTCTTACAGGAAGGAAATATGAGTATCATCTTTTCCCGTTCTCAGAGGGCGAACTCCTCAGGCACAATGGTGAAACGGAGGAACGGCGTCTTCTGGAATCCAGGCTGATCTATGGCATGTATCCGGAAGTGGTCATTCCGGGCGGAGGGGAGAAGGAGACGCTGAAGGAGTTTTCCGGGAGCTATCTGTACAAGGACGTATTTGCCTTCAATGAAATCAGGAAACCGGAAATGATCCAGAAGCTCGTGGAGGCGCTTGCGCTGCAGATAGGTTCCGAGGTTTCAATCAACGAGCTTGCACAGATCACAGGTTCCGATCCTATGACAGTGGAACGCTATGTGACTATGCTTGAAAACGCATTTGTAGTCTTCAGGCTCAGGGCCTTCAGCAGGAATGTCAGGAATGAATTGAAGAAGAGCAGGAAATTCTATTTCTATGACAACGGGATAAGGAACGCCATCATTTCAAATTTCAATTCACTGTCCCTCCGGACCGATACGGGCGCATTATGGGAGAACTTCATAATTTCAGAACGGATGAAATACCTCCATTACAAGGATATTCACGCGAACTGCTATTTCTGGCGGACGACCCAGCATCAGGAAATCGACTACGTTGAGGAGCGGGATGGGAAACTGCATGCGTTTGAATTCAAGTGGAATCCAAGGAAAGTCAGGTTTCCCAAGACATTTGCAGACGCATATCCGGGTTCGGAGATGAAAACAATCAGCCGTGATGATATTATCAATTGGCTGAAGTAATAATTGCATCTAGGGCAGTTCCCGATAAGAACGCCTCCTGATCCCAACCGCGCTCATCCACCGCAGCCACACTGACAATCAACAGAACACGTCTTGCGACGTTAACTACAAACATATTCAATAATTGCATTCGTTCGTAGTTAAGCTCGCAAGAGCTGTTCCAGCTCTTCATAACGTACTATCTAAAAGTACTAAATTCAGTACTTAATTTCACTTCCGCGAAATTTTTACGGTCAGGATTTTCTTGCCGGGGACTTCCAGATGGATTGTCCTGCCTTTCAGTATGGCATTTCCGGTTTCAGTTTCGTCCGGACGGCACAGCACGGCTGATGAAATGTCAATCCCGGCCTTTATCGTCACCTGCTGTTTTTCCTCGAGAGGATTGAAAAGGCGGATGATGGTGGCATCTCCTTTTTCAGCCTTCTTGATGCAGCTTACATGGAGCTTCGGATTGTCCATGGAGAAAAGACTCGCCTCAAGTTCGAGCTTGCCTTTCCCTCGTCCTGTCATGACAATGCGCGCAGGAGTATAATATTCCGCCGCCTTTGAAATGATGTTTGCGTTCTTCCAATCGCCCTTGTGGACATCGATGGAGTATTCGAATTTATGGAAGCCCGGGCACTGTATCCCCATGTCCGGGAGTTCCGTCATTTTCTCCTCGCTGACCGCCAGCTTGATTCGGCATGCGCGGATGAGGGTCAGCAGCAAAGTGCGATCGGAGTCGTTGAGGGCTTCATATTCGAAAAGGCCTTTAGGCATGACGGCTATTCCGTCCTTTCCATCGCTCATTGCGACAAAGGTCCTTAGCGGATGCGCACCCCAGGCGGGTTCGACCCAGCCTGTCGAGTCCGGCAGTTCAATCTGACGTGATACCACGTCGTAATGGCTGTCGGCCCATGTCCTGTCAGTTTTCAATCCCGTCGGGAATGAAGCCCTTAGCCAGTGGTCCTTCGCAATATTGTCGAGAGTCAGGTTCACGTCGAGACGGGATGAATCTTTCCTCAGAATGTATTCGATTCTGACCGGTATGTTTTTCATGGTCATGCTTCTAGATTTGCCGTCTGCGTAGTCGGCGGGAACCGGAAATTCGAATTCCGCCGTTATCTTAGAGACTAGAGGACCGCTTTCAGTGACGGCCAGCGAAGCTTTTACTGAGAGGCTGTTGTAGATCCTGTCGAAGCGTGGAGCTCTGTGCATCCAGGCGTTCCCGCATTCCCCCTGGTCGGTCAGGTAGTTCAGATTGCTGAACGTCTTTCCAGTCTTCTTGTTCAGGATGTCAACGGTTCCGTTGGAGTTGACCTTTACTTTAACGTGGGCGTTCTCCATGCTGTCAGGGCCGGTGACAAGAGTAGCCGGATTTCTGGGAACGTCGTTTTCCTGTTTGATGAGATAAGTCCTGTATCCGAGAGCCGGGATGTCCTTGAAGGAGGCGTGGACGCTGTATCTGTTCGTGCTGAGTATGGATGGGACTTCCCATAAGTTGTCGACGAAGACGCTGGACTTCTCATCAAACACCGGTTGGAGTGCGGCAATTTTCCCGTCAGGACTTTCGAGCCTGATGAATTTCGATTTGAATGAGGACGGTACTTCCAGGTCAAGGGACATGGTCACATCGCGTTTGAAGGGCAGGGGGTTGAAGACTACGACCTGCATTATGTCCTTGTCTAGGCCCTTCGGTAAAAGATTGCGTGCGATGTGTCCGATGGAATCTTCAGCCACGATGTCGGCGATGTCCGAAGTCTTCCTGTATCTGTATTCCATGTCCGTGCAGACGGCGTCGGGTGCGCAGCCGCCGTTTGCGTCATGTGTATGGTTCGAAAGAAGGTACTGCCATGCGCGGTCGAGGTATTTCGAAGGATATTCCGCTCCAAGAAGCGAACTCAGCGAGGCCAGTGGTTCGGCAAGATAGACGAGGTTTGTCGATGCGTTGAAGTCCTGCTGTTTGAGATAAGTCCTCGCGCTTATTGTCGATGGGAAAAGATAAGTCCACATCCCCTGTTTGAGGGCCGCGCGCCTTTCCCCTGAGAGGACAGGAAGTTTTTTCATGTCCAGGAGTTTGACGAGTTCCTTCCAGTAGGTTTCGAGATCGGTATGTTCGATAGAATATTTCCCCTTGAAGATTTTTTTCGCATCTTCGATGACCTGTGGTTCAAGCGGGTAGGGGACTGAGATGTCATGCCCGTTCATTGCGAGGAACATGCTGGTGGTGAAATGGCTTCCTTCGCGTTCGACCATGTCCTGGATGGATTTCTTCAGCCGTGATTTGTCATAAGGCATTTCGGGTGAGAGCAGGTTGAAATGGGCATCCGTATCGCTGAGGCCGTCGATGAAACGGAATGGCACGTCGTTCCACTGCGCCCATGTGAAATCCTTCTCAAACACCCTGCCGCGGGTTACTGGACGGTGCACCTGGTAGTACCAGTTATATCTTGCGTAAATCGCAAACCGAGTAGCGAGCACGCGGCTGCCGTCCGGAGCGCTCCAGACATATTCCGCATCTGACTCATGGTGTGAGATCCCGCGGTAGAACATCATCTTGTCAATACCGAATCCGAGCAGGATCTGCGGGAGCTGTCCGGTCTGTCCCCATGACGAAGGGGTGTAGGCGACCGCCCCCTGGCTGCCGCCGTATTTTTCGACAGTCTTCCGGCCCCAGAGGAAATTCCTGAGCAGGGCTTCGTGGGATATGCTGAATTCTTCAGCGAGCGTGTACCATGGGCCGGCGACAAGCCTGCCTTCCCTGATGAACTTTTCAACGAGCGGTCTTTTTTCAGGTCTCATCTCCAGATAGTCGTCGATGAGGATTGCGTGACCGTCAAGGGTGAAGGAATGGAACTTGGGATTTTTCTCGAGGATGTCGAGAGTGATGTCCATCATGTCGAGGAGGCGCCGTCTTGTCTTCTCGAACGACCAGCGGAATTCACGGTCCCAGTGGGTGTTTGAAATTACTTTTATCCTTTTGATGTGCTTTGCTGATTTTTCCATGTTTCATCCTCTCGTATTGTTATAAAAGGCCGATTGCACTTGCATGTCGGAACCATCTCCTCCGTAATACTATCTGTCACTTTCTTGTTCTTTTTGTGCGTTCATATGGCACAATAAATCCGAAGCACGAAACTCGAAATCCGAAACAAGCTCGAAATTAAGAAAACATGAATTCTAAAACAATATTTAAAACGTTTGAAATTCCTTTATTTCCCAGTTTGTTTCGAGTTTCGATATTCGGATTTCGAATTTGGTTGCAGCGGCGCAAGCTGCTCCATGGAACACAATAAAGGATGGTTCACGGAGTAATTGTCAGGACGGTGGAATTCGTCTTGAGATTGACGGATTCCAGGTTGAGTTCGCCGTAGACCAGGAATGTCCGGGGCTTTTCAATCTCGCCTTTGATGATGTCCTTCTTGAAGTCGATCCTCTTTTCGACAAGCGTAAAATTATCCAGGCCAAGGTCGAGTGTCATCAGTCTTGGCTTCTTTATTTCAGGCTTAAGGCATATCCACTGGTCCGGGGGCGGAACCGGTTTTCCTTCCGACCATGGGGTGAGATATAGGCGGACATTGTATTCGTCGACCATCTTCCATTCATATACAACCAGTCTTTTTGTGGAGTAGTTGGTGAACCTGAAAATCAGGAGTGCAGGTTCGTTTATGTTGAAAGTCCTGGCCGGTGAAACGATATCGAGTTCAGCGTTGACATTCCTGATCTTCGGGAAATGCTCGAGTTCGGTGACCACCCCCATCCTGACCTCGTCCTTTGATTTGCAGGAAGCCAGCAGCATTCCTGCGAAGACCGCAGATATCAGAATCATCCTGGTTGTTTTCATTGTGTATATCCTCTTTATGAATTGTTCTAAGATTTCTTGAATTCGGATATTATTTTCCCGCAGTTTTCCGGACCCGCCCTCATGATTGTCTCACCTACAAGGACAGCATTGAAACCCAGGCGGTGGAGATATGCGGAGTCCTCCGGGGATTTTATTCCGCTTTCAGCGACGGCAGTAAGGCATGCGGGAATCTTCCCTATCAGCCTTCCGGAAATGGAGAGGTCCACCTTGAATGTCCGCAGGTTCCTGTTGTTGACTCCTACTATCTGGGCGCCGGCGCCTATGGATTTTTCAAGTTCCTCCTCGTCATGGCATTCGACAAGAGGTTCCATTCCGAGGCTCCTGCCGAGCAGGATGAATTCAGCGAGCTGGGAACCGGACAGGATTGCAGCTATGAGCAGGAATGAGTCGGCCTTGCAGGCCCTTGTTTCGTAAATCTGGGACTCGTCGATTATGAAGTCCTTCCTCAGGATAGGGATGTTCCCGAGTGTCTTTCTCACAAGGGAAATGATGCCGATGCTTCCTTTGAAATATGTCTTGTCGGTCAATACGCTTACGGCGTTGGCTCCGGCCCTGCGGAATGCGGCTGCAATCTGGAGAGGCTTGAAGTCCTGTGCGATAATCCCGGCGGAAGGGGAGGCCTTTTTTATTTCGGCGATGACGGAAAGTTGTTCGCCTGAAATGGCGCCCTTGAAATCGAGCGGAGGAGGATTTCCCCCTATCTTACCGGTGAAAAGTTTTTTATTCCGTCTGGTATCCTTGACTTCGATCTTCTTGGTCTCGACGATTTTTCTCAAAATGTCCAGAATTGGTAAGGTGTCAGGCATATCTCATCTATTTGTCATTTTGTCGCGGAACACGTAGAATATTATGAATACGATGCCGGCGACCTTGACTGGGAAGTTATAAGGACTGTTGTAGAGGTCTATCACCCTCGTCTCCTGGGGCATGTTGCCGAATTCCGTGCCGAGGAACCTGATGATCCCGACGACTACATAGAGGATGACTAGGTAGGTGATGATTATGAAAATGGTGAAGACTACCTTGGAGAAGTTTCCCGCCATGGCGGTCTGTACGTTCTGTGCTGGAGAACGCGTATAGGTTGTCCCGAGTTTGCGGCGTTTGAAGAACATGGTGTCTGCCAATCTCCAGTATTTTTACAATAAAATTAATTGCATATGGAAACTTTCAATCTTCAAAGTATAGTTCTTCTCCGAGAAAAATCCAGCAGATTGATGATAAAAACAATTCAAATTCCGGAAAAATCACAATGCCAAAAAGAAAAGACATAAAGAAAATAATGCTGATAGGTTCCGGCCCGATAGTGATCGGCCAGGCCTGCGAGTTCGACTATTCAGGCGCCCAGGCGTGCAAGGCGCTGAGGGAGGAGGGCTTCAAAGTCGTCCTCGTGAACAGCAATCCCGCTACCATAATGACCGATCCTGAGTTCGCCGACCGGACATATATAGAACCTCTTACAAGGGAGTTCCTCCATGAGATAATCAGGAGGGAACGCCCCGATGCGCTCCTGCCTACCCTCGGAGGCCAGACCGCCCTCAACCTCGCCATGCAGCTCCACGAAGCTGGAATCCTGAAGAGGTATAACATAGAGATGATCGGCGCCAACGCCGAAGTGATACGCAGGGCCGAGGACAGGGAAATATTCAAGAAGACAATGGCGGGCATCGGACTGGACATCCCGAAAAGCTATTCGGCGCACACCATGGCCGAGGCTGAACAGAATTTTGGTGCAGTAGGCAAGTTCCCGGTCATCATCAGGCCCGGATTCACGCTCGGCGGCACGGGCGGCGGAGTCGCTTATGACTGGAATGAATTCCGGGTCATCGTCGAACGCGGTCTCGCCGCAAGTCCGACAAGCGAAATCCTCATCGAGGAATCCCTCCTCGGATGGAAGGAGTTCGAACTTGAAGTCATGCGTGACAAGAAGGACAATGCAGTCATCGTATGTTCCATAGAGAATATTGATCCGATGGGTGTACACACCGGCGACAGCATCACCGTCGCTCCGGCGCAGACTCTCACCGACAGGGAATACCAGGTGATGCGTGACGCGACTCTTGCCGTCATGCGTGCGATCGGTGTCGAGACCGGAGGTTCGAACGTGCAGTGGGCCGTCGATCCGAAGACGGGACGCATGGTCATCATTGAAATGAATCCGCGGGTTTCCCGGTCAAGCGCCCTCGCATCCAAGGCCACCGGATTTCCAATTGCGAAGATCGCAGCGAAGCTTGCAATCGGATATACGCTCGATGAGATCCGGAACGACATCACGTTGAAGACGCCTGCATGTTTCGAGCCTTCGATAGATTATGTTGTGACAAAGGTCCCGAGATTCGCGTTCGAGAAATTCCCTACGGCCGACAGTACGCTGACCACGCAGATGAAGTCCGTGGGTGAAACCATGAGCATAGGCAAGACTTTCAAGCAGTCCCTGCAGAAGGCCTTCCGATCGCTGGAGGTCGGCAGGGCCGGATTCGGACTTGGTCCGAAGGACCTGAAGATTGAATCGGAATCCAACGAGGGTGTGAGGGCCGAACTGAAACGCCCGAACGCATGGAGGCTCTTCTATGTGCGCGAGGCTTTCAAGAGGGGCTGGACTATCGACAAGGTAAATGAGCTCACCGGGATCGATCCCTGGTTCCTCAGGCATATGCATGAGCTTACGATGTTTGAAAAGGAGATCAGGTCCGCAGGCTCCCTCGGGAACCTTGTGAAGGACCAGGCCTTATTCCGGCAGATAAAGGAAATGGGATATTCCGACAAGCAGATCGCATTTGCCCTGGACACTACGGAGGATGCCGTAAGAAAGGCAAGGAAGAAGATCAACCTCCTTCCTGTCTACGGCCTTGTCGACACATGCGCCGCGGAATTTGACGCATACACCCCATACTATTATTCCACATACGGCGACGTTGATGAATGCAGGCGGTCCGACAAGAAGAAGATCATGATCCTCGGCGGAGGCCCGAACAGGATAGGCCAGGGGATCGAGTTCGACTACTGCTGCGTGCACGCTTCATTCGCGCTCAGGAAGGCCGGCTATGAGACAATCATGGTCAACAGCAATCCTGAAACCGTGAGTACCGACTATGACACCAGCGACAAGCTCTACTTCGAACCTCTCACCGTGGAGGACGTCCTGCATATCTATGAGAGGGAGAAATGCGACGGGGTGATTGTCCAGTTCGGCGGACAGACGCCATTGAACATTGCAAAGGAGCTTGAGGCGAACGGCGTCAAGATAATAGGCACCAGCCCTTCCAGCATAGAGGCCGCCGAAGACAGGGATATCTTCCAGAAGCTTGTACGCAAGCTTGGAATCAGGCAGCCCGACAACGGAATGGCGACAAATACCGAGCAGGCCGTGAAGATCGCCCAGAAGATAGGATATCCCGTGCTGATGCGCCCGTCCTTCGTGCTCGGAGGCAGGGCAATGGTCATTGTATATAATGAGAAATGGCTCAGGAAATACATGGACGAGGCCGTCGAAGTCTCGGAGAAAAGGCCCATCCTCATCGACAGGTATCTTGAGAATGCGCTTGAACTCGACGTCGACTGCATTTCAGACGGCGAAACACATGTCATTGGCGCGATCATGGAGCATATTGAACTTGCGGGAATACATTCCGGGGACAGCGCCTGCTCGATCCCCGCCCTCAACCTCAAGGAGAAAGTACTCGACAGGATCCGCGCACACACGTTCTCCCTGGCAAAGGAACTGAACGTGTGCGGGCTCATGAACATCCAGTATGCGGTGCAGAATGACGAAGTCTACATACTCGAGGTGAACCCCCGCGCTTCAAGGACAGTACCGTTCGTCAGCAAGGCGATCGGAGTGCCTCTTGCGAAGATCGCAGCGCTCACCATGGTGGGAAAGAAACTCAGGGACATAGGTTTCACCAAGGAGATAATTCCGAAGCATGTCTCCGTGAAGGAGGCCGTATTCCCTTTCAAGCGCTTCCCTGGAATTGACATCGTCCTTTCCCCGGAGATGAAATCCACCGGAGAAGTGATGGGGATTGACTATATTGCCGGAATGGCATATTTGAAATCACAGATCGCCGCAGGAAGCATCCTGCCAGAAACAGGGAACGTCTTCCTGAGCGTCCGGGACGAGGACAAGGATGCACTTGTCCCGCTCGCGCGGGAGCTTGTCAGCATGGGATTCAAGATATATGCGACGAGATCGACTTCGACGAAGCTGATGGACAACGGGATAAAATCCCTGGCCCTTTTCAAGATATCGGATGGAAGGCCGAACGCACTGGACTTGATTCTCAACCAGGAGCTCAGCTGGATCGTCAACACCCCCTCATCCGGACCGTCCGCCAAGGTGGATGAGATACAGATGCGGGCGGAGGCTACCAGCCGGGGAATTCCAATTACGACAACCATCAATGGCATGCGCGCCGCAATTGACGGGCTCAAGGCCCTGCAGGAGATCAGGATCATGGAAGTATGCAGCCTCCAGGAGTATCACAGGCACTCGTTGAAGTTGAATGTTTGAATGAATATATAATATGGCTATAAAGAACAATATCCTGAAGAAGCCGGGGATGAGGATTGGACTTGTAATCTCTACCCTGATGATTATTGTCGCCTGCGTAATTCTCTCCTTCTGGCTGGCCCAGCGGTCATTGTTCTCACGCAATGCGCATTTCATGCTCAGGCACATTGATGTCAGGAGCAGCGGATGGTGGAACGGCAAGGATTATGAGATGTCAAAGACCCTGGGGATAAAGACAGGATCCGCCAATTTATTTGGCATCGACCTCCAAAATGCCTGCAAGATCCTTGCCGCACATCCGAGCGTCGAAAAAGTCTCAATGTCAAGGATACTCCCGGATACCTTGCAGATAAACATTGTCGAGAGGATACCAAGGGCATTCCTCTACAATTCAAATTCGCCCCTGCTTGTCGATTCCAATGGGTTCGTGATGGATTCAAGGTCATGTGTCAACATGCGCAAGAACCTTCCTGTGATAACCGGGTTCAAGGCCGACGCCAGGCCGATGCCCGGTGATGAAATGCCGCATCTGCGGCAGCCCCTGGAACTGATCATGCTTGTCGTGAAAAAATATCCTGAAATAAAAATACTCAGGATAAATCTCAGCGTGCCCAGGGAGATCCAGATGAGTTTCATGTCACCGTCCTCGGATATCCCGCTCAATGCCATTATGCCCAGGGCAAAGCTCGAGGAAAAACTTTCTGTGCTGGGGGAGGCTCTCAAGCAGAGGCAGCTCACCAGGAATCCGGCCACGACGATAGATCTCAGGTTCGAGGGGCAGGTCGTCCTGAAACCGCCGGAGATTGATGATGAATGATTTGTCCGGAAACCGGAAAATCATTCCTTGTCGGCCATGTAGCTGTCAAGTTTCGGCATCAGCTCTGCCACGCTGAACGGCTTCACGAAGAAGTAGTCGAACAGCTTCCGTTCCGTATCGTACGGGACGCTTCCTGACATTCCAATGACCTTCGGACTTCCATAGGACTCCGGATTTTTCTTGATCTCCTCCGCTATATGCCAGCCTATGCCGTCCGAGACATTATGGTCGAGGAAGATGATGTCGAATCTGGTGCTTTTGCACATAGACAGGGCTTCATGCAGGGAATCGGATTCGAATATTTCGCATTCCCCGGTCCTTTGAATCAAGGTCCGGAGTATCAGACGCAGCCCTTTTTCATCGTCAAGGATCAGGACTTTCTTAGCCATGTTCAGCACCCCATGTAATAGGTGAATAAGGTATTTTGAAAGGAGGGCTTTACAATGTAAAAGCACGATAAATAGCTACAACAGGAGACAGGATGGGGTCAGGGAAGCATTTTCCTGAGGAGGATTCCGATTTCCTGGTCGGACATGGGCCGCGGATTGCATTCCATGCTTCTGCTTCTGGAGTTGGCGATAATGAATGGGAAATGTTCCTCCTTCAGGCCGTATGAGGACAGGTCCCCGGGGATTTTCAAACTCGAGCATAGACGTTTGATTTCGATTATGAAATCCCCTCCGTCGCCCAGACCGCATGCTCTTGCAAGTTCATCATATTCCGCGGAACATGAAGGCAGGTTCCATTCCAGTACCGGCCCGAGGAGTATGGCGCATATTACGCCGTGCGGAATTCCAAGCAGGGCTCCTGCAGGATGTGCAATCCCATGGACCGCCCCAAGGCCGCTCTGGGAGAAAGCCATCGCCGACAGCAGGCTCCCCTTCGCCATTTCCGTCCGCAGGCCGATGTCGTTTCCATCCCCATATGTATTCAAGAGGTTGTTGAATATTATCGCCACGGCCCTGCTGGCGAGAGCCTTTGTTGCGAAGTTCGCATCTGCGGACGTGTATGATTCCACCGCCTGGGTGAATGCGTCAAGGCCGCTTGCGGCAGTCAGCCGCGGAGGTGCGTTCAAGGTCAGGACCGGATCAACTATCGCAAGATCCGGAACCATGAAGGGGCTCCTTATGGATTTCTTTATCTTGTTTGATGGATCTGTAAGAACTGAATTGACAGTTATCTCAGCTCCTGTCCCCGCAGTTGTCGGCAGGGCCGCAAAAAACAATCCTTTCGATTCAACCTTCCTTTTCCCATAGAAATAATCAGGGCATGAACCGTCCTTCGGGATCAGCATTGCAGCCGCCTTGGATGCATCGATGACGCTTCCGCCGCCTATGGCGACAACCGACGTGATCCTCTCTTTCCTGCCAAGGATTGCAAGCTCATCCACCGAAGCCAGTGAAGGTTCCGGCGGAATTCCGCAATAGGAGATGACGTGGTGCGCCGACAGAAGCTTTTTTATTTCATCTGCCTTCCCTGATTCAACAACGCTTTTCCCGGCCACAAGCAGTATTCTGGAATTCCCAGGGATGATGGAGGGGAGTTCGGCCATGGCGCCAGGCCCGAAAATGATCCTCGGTGGATAGGAAAGCGTGAATGAGTGCTTCATAAATACACACAACTGATAATCATTTCGATTGCGGCTTGGCTGCTTCAAGGAATTTCAAGGCGTTCTCGGCAGCGATGCTTTCCGCCGCCTTGCGGCTTGACGCCGTGCCGGTACCCGCCTGTTCACCGTTGACTGAAACTGACACCAGGAAGGACTTCTGATGTTCTGGCCCGTTGACTTCGTCAATCTTGTATTCGGGCTTGCATCCCCAATTCTTCTGCGTCAGCTCCTGCAGGTAGCCCTTTGGGTTTGCGATCTGGAGAAGTGATTCCGGGGATGGATACAGATCGTCGATCAGGGGGACGAGGAAATTCCTGGTCATTTCCATGCCGCCGTCGAGATATATCGCACCTGTAAGCGCCTCGAACGCGTCGCAGAGCGTGGAGTTCCTGTCATTCCCCTTTGCCTTGGATTCCCCTTTCCCGAGCCGTATGAAATTTCCCAGTGAGATGTTTTTTGCGAAGTTCGCAAGCGTGCTCTGCTGGTTGAGAGCCGAACGCATCTTGGTGAGTTGCCCTTCGTCATGGGCGGGATATCTGGCGAAGAGATACTCGGTGATGATTATCTGGATGACGGCGTCGCCGAGGAATTCAAGCCTCTGGTTGTCATAGGAGAATCCCTTTTCGACGGAAAGGGAACGGTGCGTAAGCGCTTCAAGAAGGAGTTCCTTCTTTTTGAAGTCATATCCGATCTCTTCAAATTTTGGAAGGCCGTCAAACATTGCCGATTTTCAATTTTCGATTTTTAAGACCAAATTGAAACGAAATACAATATAATTGATTAAAGACACGCTAAAGCCGTGAACTCCAACTGAATTTTTAATTGCAAAAATCCTATTTTGCCGGCCAGACCTGTGCTGAGCATAGTCGAAGCAGGCCAGCGCTCCCATAAAATCTCCAACCCCAGTATCAAATATCAAGTATCGAGTTTCAATCTTCTACCCCTCGCTCGGATCCAGATCCATTATCTGCAGCTGGGGGATGCTGTCACCTCTGAACTTGTTAAGCTGAGGAGAGGCGACGACGTCCCACAATGTCTGCGTCGGAAGGCTTTCCACGTTCCTGTTGAACGCTATGAACTGCAGGATGTTCTCCCTTTTGTCCTTCAGGAAGCCGCGGCTGTGATATGATGCCGCCTTTGCTATCTTGAACGGTTCAAGGCCGTTTATCCTGAAAAGCGGCTGGGCGTTGCAGTATCCGAAAGGTTCAAGTTTTTCCAGGACCGAGAAGAAGTCCTTGTTCAGGTCGCTCAAGTCGATTTCGCCGTCGATGGCAAGGCGTGGGATGGAGAGTTTCTTTCCTGTGGCCTCCTGTACGGCCAGCTCAAACCTCCTGTTGAATTCCGGGAGGTTGGAAGTCTTGAGGCATAGTCCTGCGGCCATGGGATGTCCGCCGAACCTGTCGAGAAGATCCGAGCATTTCGCCAGCACGTCAAGTATGTTGATCCCTTCAACGCTCCTGCCGGAACCGAGGGCGACATCACCATTGATGCTGAAGACAATGGCGGGCCTGTTATGCTCCTTTGCAAACCGCGAGGCGACAATTCCAATGACGCCCTGATGCCAGTCGGAACCGGATACAAGTATTGAAGAGCATTCGCTGAGATTCATCTTGTTCTTCAGATCCATGTTGGCCTCGTTGATGATCGACTCCTCCTTGCTCTGCCTCTTGCGGTTGAAGTCCTCAAGCTGTTCGGCGTACCTGTAGGCCTCTATGATGTTTCCGGTGTTGAGAAGATCGAATGCGACTTTCGCATTTCCCAGCCTGCCTGCCGCGTTAAGGCGCGGAGCGAGGCAGTATGTTATGTCGGAAGCCTTTATGTCCGCGTTCAAACCCGCTATTTCACAGAGTGCGCGGATGCCCGGCCTGACCTGCTTGCTCAGTACCTTGAGGCCGTTGCGGACCAGTATCCTGTTCTCGCCTGTGAGCGGGACGATGTCGGCGACAGTTCCAAGCGCGACGAGATCGAGTCCGTCCTTGAGGTCGAACTTGTCGTCGAGGAAAAGATTTTCTCTCCCATACTTTATGAAGGCATGGCATAGCTTGAATGAAATGCCGACTCCTGCGAGGATATGCAGGTCCTGGAGATGCGCATGTATCTTCGGGTTGATGACGGTGAAAGCATCTGGCAGTGTTTCCTTGGGCTCATGATGGTCGGTGACAATCACATCGACTTTCTTCGATTTCGCAAGGGCGATAGTATCCAGGCTTGTTATTCCGCAGTCAACAGTGACGATCAGCTTGTAGTTGCTTTCGGCAAGGGCCTTTGCAAGGGACTCGACAGTGAAACCATAGCCGTCGTCAAACCTGTCCGGCAGGAAACAGGACACGTCGGCGCCGTTTTCGGAGAGCACCCAGTAGAGCAGGGCTGCTGCGGTCACGCCATCGGTATCGTAATCACCGTGTATGAGGATTTTTTCTTTTGCGCAGATGGCGTCCCAGAGGCGTTTTGCAGATTCCTTCATGCCGGGAATAATATAAGGATCTCCAAGTCCCTGAAGCGGGGTTTCGAAGAAGGTATCAGCGGAGCTGTGATTAATTCCTCTTGCCGCAAAGAACAGTGCCAAGGGACGGGAACAGTTCAATTTTGACATCAGTTCTCGGATTCTATGTTCAGGAATATCAGCTAATTTCCATAAATATTTACCCATTACCTCGACCGTTTTTATTGTTTTTTAATAAAATAGTGCCGGAAAACGATTTTGATAATGTAAATACCCATAAAGACAAAAATAGGCATAACGCTTTAACTGGCAAAGGGAAATAATGGAAGTTTATGATTATGCTTGCAAAAAGCCGGAGATGGAATAAAATAATGACCCTTGAGAACGGGAAGGTGGATTCTTGGATTGTTGGATTAATGTTTTTCCCAATCGTCCAACTTGCCGCGCCGTAGCTTCTTAGCGAAGGCGGGCCATCCATTCACCCATTCTTTTTTTATCGCGTGCCGACATGGCGGAATTGGCAGACGCGCTACGTTCAGGGCGTAGTCCCTTCACGGGGGTGTAGGTTCAAATCCTATTGTCGGCACCAAATTTGCTTCAGCTGAAGCAAATTTGTCTCGGCGTAGTCCTCCGAGTGAGGACGAAGCCGGACAAAAACCATATATCCCCAACTGTCTCATTCTGCAAAACAAAAGTTGCCTGTCTCTCCATGTTTTTATGAAGGCAAACTTCATATTTCCTCAGCATTATTCACAATTTTCTGGCATGAAAATCGAATACAAAGGCTTAAGCAGATGCGCGTTAATATCAGTAATGCTCTCATCAACAATCAGTTAAGTGGGAACGTCCCCGGTATCGCCAAATCCCCTTTTTGGAGAATTGAAACTTCTCATTTAGCCCCGTGCTGCTTGTTAGATGTAACACCGGATTTTGAAAGATTAAACCGTAGCGGCCCAACTTTTATACTTTTTCTAATATAGAACGGCATATTTCCCCTTATGTATATGAAATATAAAGCCTACATTAGTAAATAAAAAGTCCCTTTGAAGATATCGCCGGGGTGCGTGCTCATGTAGAGAATCATTCTCTTTGGTGAAAATTTATCGAACTACTCGGCAAAGCGGGACCTGTTTATTGACGCCAGCGATAGAGGTATATTTATAAGTTCCAACACGGACAATATCTATTTCTACAAATTGATTGTCAACCTTATCTTTGCCAATACCGGGATCTTTTACGGCATAAATATAATCCAGTCCCCAATTAACCAGAATTAAATCATCATTAACTGTCTGGATAATTTTCCCGTCAAGTTTCCCATATCCACCAATTTCAATTGTAGGGGAAATCCGACCCGAGGGAATCTTACTCTTATCGACAAGTTTAATTATTTCGTCCTCTGTCTTATCCTTAGCGCCTGGAACTATTGCTTCTAATTTCTTTGTTTGCCCCTTTTCCTTATCATTTGTTTTATTGGTGTTTCTTTGGAAGATTGGAAATACAGGTTTGTCTTCTGGTTTTATTTCAGCCTTCCTTTTTGCATCCGCCTTTATTGCTTCTAATTGTTCTTTTTTTAGTTCATCCTCAAAGGCCTTGTCTTTCTTTGCCTTTTCTTCAGCTTTTTGCTTTTCCTGATATTCCTTAATGGCCTTCTTGGATTCTTCTGTAAGATCGACATTCCCTATAAACGTGCTTTTACTCCCTGCAATATCCCCTTTTCCATCCTGATAAAACCGTATTCCAACGGATGTAACGGAGAGATATTGAATATCTTTGTAGGTGGTCCCGTCCGTGGTCGTAACATCCAGAGCGTTTAGTCTAAGTGTGAAAGACATTAAGGAAAGAAAGATAATTGTTTTCTTCATATGTTGCCCCTTTCCATTAATATAGCCCTTCTGACACAAGTGGCAAGGCATCTGAAATCTTGACTTTCCATCCTTCCAATGTCCATTATCCTAACGTTTTGCGGTTATACGGATGAAGGGGGGCGCATGTATATATTCATTAGTCAATCGAAAGAGATTAACGCAAAAAATGCAAAAAACGGTTTGCTGTTTTTAGGCAGCGCGTTTTGTTTATCATGTTTGTTTTTCTTTAAGCGCACGTACATTCTTGCGTCAAGTCATGACTGGGGTGGTGCTGTTATTATGGCCATGGTTGGCCTCTATTGTCTTTATATTGGCTATTTGAATTGGTTTAATTTTTCAACGAGTTCCATTCGGCATGTTTGCGGATTCTCTCTTACCTGCGTGTTTTTCATTGTTGATTTTTACATAATTAAAGTGTTAACACAGAATGAAAATATTCGGAACATACTCATGGTTCTTCTCATCGCCGGATTAATTTGGCTATATATCATAATTACAAAAAAGCTTACGAGTTTATTGTTTGATGAGAATGCTACTCGACCAAAAGGGTGACCCTTTTCAACTTTTCAAAACACTTTCTTAATTATTTGATTGCCTATCCCCTGTAAATATCTTTTAGTCGGCCTGGCCTGTATTGCCCTTTCCCTCTTACGTGGTTATATTGCTCAATGGTTAACAATACTCAAATTACTCCTAAGCAAAAAGCATTCCTTGATTACGTTGGCATCCCTTCAGCGGATAAGCTTTCAAAAAGCGAAGCCGGCGAAATGATTAATCAAATCAGGAATACTATCCTGGATATTGCAGAAGACGAAAACCATCTTGAGGCGATGAAGGCAAGAATAGAAGATTGGAATTTAAAAAAACTTGTATTGCATCCTGAATTATATCAATACGAACTTAAATATTTCCTTGACCATGACTTGCCGGAAAAGCTCCATACTTATATTAGGAATAATATTAAAGGGTCTTCCGAGAAGCTAACAAAGGATAAAATTAAAAAAGCAATAAATATATTGAGCAAAAGGGATTATTCGTGGTGGCAAGGGGATAATATTAATGAGAATTTCCGGATTGAATTGCAGCTTGTTTACCCTAAATGCTGCGATGGTGCCCCTGTGGAAAAAAAGGCATATCTAAGGAAAGCAAATAATGCCATAGTGCGGCCTGATTTCAAAAGTGCTTCAAAAACCGGTTGCGTGATCCCTCTGGCTTTAATTTCTTTTTTATTTTCCATTATGTCAATTCTAATTATTAATCTCTTAAGATAGTTGCCATGCAGTACTATAACTGACCGCACCTGGTTCAAGATATCCAAGCCGGCAAGGTTTCTGGAATCTTGAATTTATGGCAATCGATCGGGTGTTCGGGAATCGGGGTCAGATATTTCTGATTCGCCAAAAGGATCGCCAAAAGGGTCTGGCCCAGAGTCTATCATGATCAAGTTGGGCACACAAATCTAATAGTGCAAGATAATAAAATGAAAACGCATTCAATAATGGGTAAGGGGATGAAGAACGCTTTCATGCATTTCCTTGTTTATTTCCTTGTAGTGATTCCGCCTAACCTGCTTTTAGCAGAAGGCACTACGGATGAAGAGTCTTTTCCCTTCAATGGAGTCCGTTATATACATCGCCATATAGACAGTCCTCGCAAAATAGACATGCATCTTGTAATTATAGACTTGAACGTTCCTGGAATCCAGATAAAAGTCACCGGCCAGCGCAAGGGAGGTAATATCGGTGAAACAGAACTCGAGAGAACCCGGGAGTTTGTCAGAAAGAACAAGGCCCAAATCGGAATAAACGGCGGTTTCTTCGACAATTCCATGCTTACTAAACTGAGCGGTGTAACAAAGCTGGTTTCGTTGTCAGTTTCTGAAGGTGTTCAGGTCTCGCCATGGTCTATGGCTGACGTGCACAATCATGGCATTAATTTCGGAGAGGACAACAAGGTTACGTTTATCGGATCTGTCAAAGCAGGCGGTGGATTCGATACTGAGCCGAAGGTCAAGTTATACAATTCAGTTGCAGGAAATGCCAGGTTGATAAGGAACGGGGCTATGAACGTCAAGGGAGGAGATCAGACATATCCCCAGACCGCCATAGGGCATACAGCCGATAATCACCTGATTCTCTTTGTGTCAGATGGCCGTCAGCCAGGCTTCAGCGAGGGAATGTCGTACGAGGATGTTGCAAATATTCTTAAGGAGTTTGGTGCGGTTGATGCCATCGCGCTTGATGGTGGAGGTTCAGCTACTCTTGTAATGACTAATAAAGATGCCGTTCCAGGCGTGATCAATAGACCATCTGACGGGACTGAGAGAAAAGTTGGAAGCAATATTGCAATCCTCATCCCCTTCCCGGTTGAAGTAAAGCAAAATAAAGCGCCGTGAGACTATCAGAGCTGCCAAAAGAGGCTGACCCTTTTGAGAATGTATAACAATCGAATAGTAAGCAAGCAGGGATACGCCGGAGCAAGCAAATATGGCTCTTGCAGTCAATCCTGTCCGCATAAGGATATTGTTTTAGGAATTCTTTTTCAGGTTCTTCAGTATCGTGTCCACGAAGCTCAATACCCGGGTCCTGAGCTTGTTTACCAGGAGGCATTGGTGCCAAGGCATTGGTGCCATGCTGGGCAAGGCATTGGTGCCATGCTGGGGATCTGTTTGACGTGGAATGCGATACGGTGTAATTATTGGTGTTCGAGAAATCTTTTGCGATAAAAGATGCCGATGGCAATTACAGAAAACCAGAATAAATACACCAATAATATAAATAATTATAATACAAGGATATATCCAGCATGGCACCGATGAGCTCTTGAAGCAAAAAATGTCGCGCCGTCCTTTCCCTCGTAGCCTCTAAGGCGAAGCGGGAAGCATCTTAGCGACTGTGCAAGGCGGACAACAGCCACCATATATCTTCACTTGAATCTCTGCTTCGTTTTTCAAAGTAAATAAAATCATCCTTGGAGCCAATCCTGTCCGCATGAGGAATTGTTTTAAGGATTCTTTTTCAAGTTATTTAAAAATTTGTCCACGAAAGTCAGGATCCTGGTCCTGAGCTTGTTTACCAGTATGTAGGCAAGGAGGGAGATTATCGAATATATCCACAGATTCGGCCGGAGGAACCCCATCAGCAAAAACATGCCGAAGACGACTATGAGCAAGGCGTTGCGCTTAAGTTAACGGCATTGGACTGGCACCGGTTTTTTCCAGGGCAATGAGCCTTGAACTTGTTGACTTGTCGATCGAACTGGCTAAATTAACGGACAAGGAGGCCGCTTCTTGAAGGTCGAGAACTCGGTACTCTTGAGAAAGGGGCCAATTGGCATGAATGGCAATTTCCAACTTAAGGGAACCTCTAAAAATTGGCATATGGCTTGCAAAGCAATCCTCGCCGCACTCTACATCCCGATGATCGCCGTCCCTCTCGCGGCCCAGAACATGACGCTTAAAGAGGCTCAGGAACTTCGCAATGATACGGACATTGCCGCGAACGCGGTCAAACAAGTTATCCGGAATGAGGAGACCGAGGAGATGCGCAAGAATGCGAAGATTGCAGAGAGCGCTCTCGTCCGCGTCATCGGTCAGCTCGACAAGCATATCGAGCGCCTTAAGAGCGCTGATGCTTCTCAGGCTCCGACCGATATTTACGGAGACGGCAAGAAATATCCGCCTGCATCGAATGTCCAGATCAGGAGTTTCGAGGTTCCTGTCGGAGCCACGGTCGTTCATGTCCCTGTCACGCTCGACAAGCCCAGTCCGAATACCGTCATTGCACATGTCCGGGTTTATGACGGTAAGGGCGGACGGAGCAATCCTGACACGACAAAATCAGTTATTTTCCGCCCGGGCGATCCGCTCACGAAAACCGTCAGCTTCAATGTGCGCGGGATGAGCGAGGGCAACAACGTCAAGGCTGTTCAATCTTCGGTCCCTGACGGCGGAGAACGCAAGGACGGCGGCATCCTCATCACGGCCAAGGCGGGCGCGGTCAATGAGCCTGTGGAGGGTGGGCGCGAGGCGCTCAAGTTCGAACCTCTGGGGAAGCTGGCCTATGACGAAACCGGACAGACGATCCAATTCGACGATAAAGGCGGCTCCAAGAGTTTTTCCACCTCTCTGTCTCACGGCCGCACTCAGGTCGGAAATGGCGAAACGGGCTATTACGGCACGGTTGACATGGGCGGATTTGTTCGCACGCCTGAAGGATTGGTTCTTGCCTCCCGTCGTCTCGAAAAGCCCGTCAAGGTTGGTTCGCCGGCGACCGAATATCCGTTCCTCGCGACAATGCTTTCAGGCCATAAGACGCCCGAGACGCAATTCAAGCACGGAAGCGTCGAATGGGTTGTAAAGATGTCCAACAGGCGTGATTCCTGGCCGGCGCTGTGGCTTGTGCCGACCGGCGGATGGCCGCCAGAAATCGATGTCTATGAGGGTTTCGGATATAACGGCTCCTGGAAATTTCCGTCCAGTCTTTCGACGAACATCCACGGCGGCAGCAACGGGATTCGCACGTTCACCCGTCCCGCCATGCGAATGACGATGGCGACGTTCGGACTGCCCGAAACGCTCGACAGCGAATTTCACAAATTTGCGGTCACTGTAGATCCTGATTGGATCACGATGTTTATCGACGGTGTCGAAACGATGCGCTATGCCAACCCGTTTAACGGCAAAACGTGGTATCCCCTGACCAATGTCGCGGTCAAGGCGAAGCCGGAATCACCCTATGGCGACGGGGTCGGCGACATGACCGTCCGCTCAATCAAGGTTTGGCGGGCCGAACAATCCCACAAGGGAACCTCTGAAAATTGAGGCAATTTCAAAATTGCCTCTTTTGAGCTGATTTCAAAAGTTGGAGTGCGCTGTCCCGACATCGCTGAGCCGGGATCTTTGACTTTAGCGTGTGCAACCTGTTGTCGAAGATCCCGGCCCCAACGGGCGTCGGGAAATACCAAGACACGCTGAAGCTGTGAACTCCAACAAGCGTTATTCCCGCAACAAACGTTTTTCGTATTTTTGAAATCAGCTCATTATCTTAGAATTTTATTGTTTACCATGAGTTTTGCCTTGCATAATGATTTTACGTTGTTAAGTTATGCGGAAATTTTTAATAAAAACCAACCCATATGGAGGATACCATGGCAGCAAAAATTGACAAGGAAAAATGCACCGGCTGCGAGGCTTGCGTAAGCTCATGCCCGACCGAGGCCATCGTGATGAAGGATGGAAAGGCGACCGTCACGGACGCCTGCGTCGATTGCGGCGCCTGCGTACAGGAATGCCCTGTCGAAGCAATCAAGATGGAATAAAGAATCTCCGGTGCCGGAGATTCTTTATAATGAAGACCGGAATAATAATATCAGCGACTCCGCAGAACAGCCCTGACATCCTATATGCCAGCGGGTTCAACGCCCCGGATCCATTCGTGTTTGTGATTTGCGGCAGGCAGAGGACGGCCTATGTCTCCCCTCTTGAGCATTCACGGGCGACGACGGAAATGAAATCCGGGATAAAGGTTTATGAGCTTGTTGAAGGCTCAATAAAGACCACGCTGAAGACAATCGTCCAGGAGCATCCTGGGACCACATGGACAGTTCCGCAGGAATTCCCTTTCCATCTTGCTGAGTTCATGCGCCAGAACAGCGCCTTGCTCGCATGCCCTGAAAACCAGCTGTTCCCGGAACGTTCCGTGAAATCCGGAAAAGAGCTGAAGGAAATGCTTAAAGCTTTGCGGCTCGCTGAAAAGGCGATGGCAAAAGCCGTTGAAGTCATTTCGAACTCGTCTGTGGATTCCCGTAAAAGACTGGTATATGGAAAGATGATCCTCACCTCGGAATATCTGCAGACGGTGATCGACGTGGAAATCCTTTCCGGCGGTGGAATCGCAGAGGGGACGATTTCATCATGCGGGAAACATAGCGCCGAACCGCATAACAGGGGGGCAGGACATGTTTACGCCGGCCAGCCGATAGTCATCGATATTTTTCCAAGGTTGAAGAACAGCGGATACTGGGGTGACATCACAAGGACTTTTGTAAAGGGCAGGATTCCCCGTCAGGTGCTGAAAGCCTATTGTGCCGTCAAGGATGCAAGGGATTTTTCGAAAACAATCATCAGAAGCGGGGCTATCGCCTCGGATGTGTATCTGGCCGCCATGAAAATCCTCGAGAAGCATGGATTCAAGACGGGCAAAAGTGAATCAGGAAATTATGGTTTCTTCCATTCCCTGGGACATGGAGTGGGGCTTGAAATACATGAGGAGCCCAGGCTTTCCCCGAAGAACAACAAGCCTCTCGAAACCGGAAATGTAGTTACTGTCGAGCCTGGACTTTATTATCCCGAATGGGGCGGTGTGAGACTTGAGGACACGGTAGTTGTAAAAAAGAGCTCTGCCGACACCATTACCCGTTTCCCGACCTTCCTTGAGATTGAATAAAGCCAAACTTGCGTTAATTTATCAGGAAAGCACCTTGGAATTATTGCCTGGTCAATTTGTATAGATGGCGTTTTTATTATGGATGTCTTAATTAAAATATGTGTTGAACTGCTCGTCATACTGCTTTTGATGGCGCTGCTGTTCTTCTTCAGAAAAAGAAGCTGGTTCCAGAAGTTCAAGGACGTGATCTACGGTGTCTTCATCTTCCTTGTATTTGCTTGGTACTTCGCCTCCTACAGGCACACGCTATATTCCGTCAATTCCTGGCTTTTTGCGCTGACGGGCGAGATCCAGCAGGTAAGGTTCTCCGAAGGAGGAAAGGATGACGATTACCCGGCGCCAGCCGCTACGGGCGCCAAACCGGCCGCCGACGCCAAAAACAAGAAAGCTACAGACAGCAAGACGGCTGCTCCCGCCGCCAAGAAAACCGAATCCGATCCAAGCAAGCCTGTAAGGAGCAATCTTCCGCAGACACCACAGCCGAAGATACTCCTGGTCGCTTCAAGCTCGATGCAGGACATAGACGAAAAGAAGATGCCTCTCTTTCCTCCTCTGCGCTCATTCAACGGCACTGAATGGAAAAAGGAGAAGACTGAGATCAGAATGGCTTCGGATGGCCTGTCCCTATATGCCTCGTTCCTGTGCTATGATGCCGATCCGGCGAACCTTACGACGAAATATTCCGAGTCCGAAGGCACGATTTCGGCATGGAAGGATGACAGCATAGAATTTTTCCTCATGAAGGACAAGAATGCCGATTGTTATTACCAGATAGCCACCTCCGCCTCCGGCCTGAGCCATATATTCTATATGAAGACCCAGGAGGGCAGCATCACTTCCGGAGTTAACCAGGGCGATTTCCCCGCTGAATTCAAGAAGCCCTTCATACGCTCGGAAAAGTGCCCCGAAGGATACAAGGTGACAATGGAGGTCAACCTCCAGAGCATGGGCTTCCCCAAGCTTGACGCGGGCAAGGAAATACTGGTGCAGGTTGTCAGGAACTACAGGGACCTGGCTGATCCCAGCTGCGCGGAACTCCAGCTTTTCCCGACATTCATCTACGGTGACAACAGATATGGTTCGCAGAACCATGACAGAAGGGCGTTCATGCCCGCAAGGATAGTCAAGTAATTCACCGGGATGCGAAACTTCCAAGCTCCAAAGTCCAAGTTCCAATCTTAAACAGAGAAATCAAAGGCACAGCCCTTACGGGCTTAACTACGAACAAATCCTCATCTAATTCTTGATTCGTTTGTAGTTAATGCTGTAAGGCATGTTCTTGGATTTATAACAGTGAATCCTACCATTGCTTTCCCAGCATCCCATATTCTATCCGGTACACGGCTTCAATATCATGTCCGTGTCCGGATTTTGAATTGTGCGCTGCAATTATCCTTCTAAGATTTCCGGTGCCAATCCTCTTTTCCGTGGGATTTCCTGCACCAATGCTGTTGATGTGCCTAAGGAATGCCGATGTGGACTTGTATGTCTCGCACCATGTCTCCCCTGAAAATGTTCTTGCTTTGAAGATGCAGAAGGCTTTGCGGATTTCAGATTCGGTCATCAGTCGCGGCCCCGGATATGATATGTCCAGAGCCTTGAATGTCTCCTTCAGCTCATGGAATGTAGGTTCTGCCAGGATGGAAAAGAAGAGTTTTCCGCCGGGGCGCAGCCTTTCCTTTATTCCGGATGCGAGCCGGGAGAGGTCGGAAGACCACTGGAAAGCAGTGCTTGAAACGACAAGATCGAATTTGTCCCTGGGGATTTTTAAGTCGAAGTCGCAGATCATGAAATCTTTATTTCCTGCGCCAATGCCATCGGTTTTAGCCTTGCATCTCTCAATCATTTTCCTGGATATGTCAGTAACTGTAAAGCTTGCTGAAGGATACATGTTGAACATCCTTTCAGTAAGGAATCCCGTTCCGCAGCCGAGTTCCAGGATTCTTGCATTCCGGGGCAGGGCAGGGCAGTCCTTGAATATCATTCCGGCAAGGGTTTTTGCCGCATGGCCCTGGCATCTGGCGGATTCATCGTATAAATCGGCGCCCCTGGAAAAATTATCCGCTATTATTTTAGATGACATCATGAACCCTCAGGAATTTATCGACAACAAGTCCCGCTTCATCCGGATGTGTGAATGGAAGTGCATGTCCGGCGCCATTGAAAATCTTCAGGGAAGACGATTCCAGGCTTCCTGAAAGTACAGACGCCAATTCAACATCGGCTATTCTATCCTCGTTTCCGTGGAGAATCAAAACCGGTGTCCTGATTTCGGCAAGTTTCTTACGGAAATCGCATTTCAAGAGGCAGTCAAGTCCGGCAGCCAGTGCAGGGATGTTGAAGACGTCAGGTATTCGTCCATTGTATTTTCCCGGTGAATACATCGTCCTGTAAAAGCTTTTAACGAGTCCTGATGGATTTTGAAGGAGCTGCTTCTCCATGGATTCAATGGCGCCGGGATCCTGTCCGTGATCATTCCCATCGTCCTTTGCGAACTTCGCAAAACCGGACCAGATGACAAGTGCCTTTGCCGATCCGAGCTGGTCAAGACATCCGAGTGCGAGCATTGCTCCAAGCGAATGTGCGTGTAATATGCACGGGCTGGCGCAGAGCATCATCATGTTTTTATTGAAGTTTATTACTGCCCCTGCCCCGGTTCCATGGAAGAAATCGAAATCATAGACGAAGGAGTTGCCGGTTCCCATGGCAGAACAGGCTTCAGGCTGGACGGCCCATCCGGGTATTATGATTTTTTTCAATGACTTGTCCATATCCTCTGAATTTACCAAGGAATTGCGATATTCGCAAGAGGCGATTTTGAAATTGCCTCTTTCATTTTGATTTGCGACTCGTCTGCTTGGGAGTATATTCAATGATTGAAATCAGGAAATCAAACCATCCGCCGGGGGTGCCATGAATTCAAAATTGATTCTTGCTCTTCTATCCGCCGCCTTCTTTTTAATTTTTCAGCAGGGTGCGTATGCTGAAGACAAAGTGGAGGCGAAATCGGGAGAAGCCTCGGACAAGGCTGATAAGCCGCAGGCTGGAAAGACGGATGACGATGGCATGATCGACATTTCCAAGACGATAAGAGTCACCGTGAAATCCTCCGGTTCCGACCATGTGTCCCACACCATCAATTCGGATGATGGCAAGTTCAAGTTCCTTCTGAGCGCCTCGACGGCAGGTGCAGTTCTTCTATCCGACTTCCAGTTCTACCTCAAGATCCAGCCGAAAGGAGTCACCCTTTCAATGGCACCTGAAAAACCAGTTTTATCACCTGCCGTTGATGTTGAAAGCGGAAAGCTCAAGGTAATGCTCAACAAGACAAGTGAAATGAAGGATGTGAAGCTGGATCTTCCGGACAAGCACGGGATTGTACGTTTTGCGATGAGACAGCGCGACCAGATGGGGCTTTACGCGATGTCGGCGGACGGAAAGGAGCTCATGCTCATATGGCTTGGAACTTTCGACTATATATTCAACGTACCGGAGTTCGGCCAATATAAGCTCTGCAAGGATCTGGTATTTCAAATAAACGGCAAGGAGATGGAGAAGGAGGAGGTTGACAAGGGGATACAGACGGACTGTCTGGACGAAATGGAGTTCATTACGGTAAGAGGAGTAAATCCGCTTGGCAAGGGATTTACCCACAAGTACAAGGTGGATTATGATGTTCTGGAGGGCAGGATTGATGAATCGTTCAGGCATCTGTTCCATTATTTGACGAACAAGTAGGAGTACGTATTCAGTAAACTATGTCGTTTACTTAATCCGTACTAAAAATAAAATGCAGAAATTGACTGTGGACACCACGTCTTTCACGTTGAAAGCCGTTTTATCATGAAAAAACTGTTGATTACGCATTTTACAAGTAGGAGGTTGCTGCCGAATGAAGATGATATTTACAGTTTTCTTTTTAATGCTTATGGGCGGAATAATCCTGCCTGCGGAGGAGAAGAGTCCTGCCGAACTTGTGAAACAACTCGGTGATCAGAAATATGAACTGCGCCAGAACGCCATGGATGAATTGAAGAAGAGCGGTTTCAAGGCGAGGGATGATGTCAGGAAGGCGCTGTCGTCCGATGATCCCGAGGTGAAGGAACGTGCGCGTGAGCTTTGGAAAAGCCTGAAATGGATGGTCTTTGAAAATGCAGGCCAGGATATATACCAATCAGTTTCCAAGATGGCAAACAGGGACGCCGATGTCGAGATATGGGGGAATTTATATCGCGTTTACGGCTGCGACATCATTTACATCATCATGGAGATGCGTTCCGACAAGAAGCTTTCCGACGCCGGTATCAGGGGGTTTAAATATCTGCTGGAGAAATCTGATCTCGCTGAACTGTCCGCCAAGATAAGCGGATGCAAGGTGGAATCGACCAGGATGGAGCTTGTGAAGTTCATAAAGTCGGTCATGCCGGAGAACATGAATACCGAACTGTCGGTGAAGATGCTCAAGCTGCTCAAGCAGTTCTGGCTCTATGAGGACGCCGTCGAATTTGGAAAGGCCGCCTGGATAAGCTGGAAGAATGACAAGCTCATTGCCGAGACCGCCGAAGCTGTCAGGCTCGGTATGATGGGCAAGGAGATATGGGAGCATTGCATCAGGGAGATAGAGGATGAAAGAGATAAGAGCTCCCGTGAAATACTCGCGGCGTTTTATATTTCATTGGCAGGCGAGCTCGACAGGAAGGACAAGATCAAGGAGGTTCTTGGCGCCATAGGCGGAAAGATCGAGGACAAGAGTACGCTGCAGAGGGTCTGTGAAATCCTCCTGAAGAACGGCCAGTATGAAGAACTGATGAAGCTGGCTGCGGATCGCAAGGAAGGCATTTTCATCTACATGAGGATCATCGTCCTGTCACGCACAGGCAAGTCCAAGGAGGCCGAAGAGGGATGGAAGAACATCCTTGCGACAGAGTACACCGAAGAAGAACTGTTCACACTAGGTGAATTCATTTCCGAAAAGGGAAAAGACAGGCTCTCGGAACAGATATGGTGGAAGATCATTGAGCTTGGAAAGGGCAAGAAGGACAGCATCTATGTCATCAATGCCTTGCTCAGGGCCGCACCATATCTGGAGGAGAGGGGGGAATATGGCAAGGCCGCCGACATGCTTGAGCGTGTCATGAAGAGCTCAAAGGAGATTGGTGGATTCTATTTCAGCAGCAAGGTCGCCGGCGAGGACGCCGAAAAATCGCTCAGGAAGAAGCTCGAGGATCTCAGGAAGAAGGAAAAAGAGAAGGGCAGGGGCGCGGAAAAGGAGGAGAGCACCCTTGAGACGACCATTGAATAATTTCCCGGCCCCGGGAAATTACTTATTCAATAGACGTTTTATCAGTTCCTGTTCATATTTCTCCAAGTCTGCGATCGGTGCTTTTGCCACACCGCTCTTCATGGCGGCCTCGGCCACATATTTCGCCACTCTTGGAACAACGCGCGGATCAAAAGGCTTCGGGATTACGAAGTTCCTCTTCAAAGGGCATTCTCCTTCGAACATTCCTCCTGCTGCATCCTTGGGATAGGCATTTTTCAGGATCGCATAAATGTGCGGCGGGATTTTTTCATTGACAATTTCCGAAAGCGCCTTGGAAGCTGCGAACTTCATCTCCTCATTGATATCCGTAGCTCTTACATCAAGAGCTCCGCGGAAAATACCCGGGAATCCGAGGACATTGTTGATCTGGTTCTGGAAATCGCTTCTTCCAGTGCCTACGACTGCTGCGCCTGCTGCAAGGGCAAGTTCGGGATCGATCTCCGGAACTGGATTGGCCATCGGGAAGATAATCGCATCCTTGGCCATGGTTTTCACCATTTCAGGGGTGACGCAGTTGCCTTTTGAGAGGCCGATGAAAAGATCAGCGCCCTTGAGCGCGTCTTCGAGAGTCCTTGCATCTGTTTCAACGGCGAATCTTTTCTTCTGGGCGTTCATGCCCTCTGTGCGTCCCTTGTGGATGACGCCCTTCGAGTCGCAGAGTATGAAGTTCTTTCTTTTCGCTCCGCCGGCGCTTATGTAATATTCGGCGCAGGCGATGCCTGCAGCTCCGGCACCGTTTAGGACGAAGCGGCATTTCCTGATGTCCTTGCCGAGAAGCTTTATGGCATTCATGACTGCAGCCAGGGAAATGATGGCCGTGCCGTGCTGGTCGTCATGGAATACCGGGATGGACATCATCTTCTTGAGCGTCTTCTCTATTTTGAAACAAGCAGGCGCCGCGATGTCCTCGAGGTTGATCCCGCCAAATGTCGGTTCCAGCCTTTTCACGGTCTCGATAATCTTTTTCGCATCTGAATTTCCATTTTCATCGAAAACCGAACCGATGCAGATTGGAAATGCATCAATGTCGGCGAACTTCTTGAAAAGGACAGCTTTCCCTTCCATGACCGGCATTCCAGCGCCAGGCCCGATATTTCCAAGACCGAGGACGGCGGTTCCGTCGCTGACTACGGCGACGAGATTTCCCTTAGACGTATATTTCCAGATGTCATCCGGATTTGCCTGGATGTCAAGGCATGGCGCTGCGACTCCAGGGGTATATGCAAGTGAAAGATCCAGCTGTGTATCGCAAGGTTTTGTAGTTTTAAGCGCTATCTTTCCAGGCTTGCTTCCGAAGTGGTAGTCGCGCGCGGAATTCTTTAGAGCTTCATCAAGAGCCATTGAAGTATCCTTTTATTTAGAGGTTCCCTTTGTGCTTGTAAATGTCTTTCTGACGGAAATTCCTTTTGATGAAAGATATTCCTTCACCTGTTCCACGGTAAAAGTCCCGAAATGGAACAGGCTGGCGGCGAGAACTGCATCAGCTTTTCCGAAATCGAGGACTTCATGGAAATGTTCGAGTTTTCCAGCGCCACCGGAGGCGATGACCGGTACGTCGACAGCCTCGGAGACCATCCTTGTGAGTTCGCAGTCGTAGCCGTCCTTTGTCCCATCGGTGTCCATGCTCGTGAGAAGTATTTCACCGGCGCCGAGAGAGACGGCTTTCCGGGCCCATTCGACAGCATCGAGTTCGACAAGATTTCTCCCCCCGTGCGTGTAAACCGTCCATCTCCCCTTATGCTTCGCGTCTCTTTTCGCATCGATTGCGAGGACTATGCACTGGCTTCCAAACTTGCTGGCGCCAGAACTGATAAGCTTGGGATTTTTTATGGCGGCAGTATTTACGGAGACCTTGTCGGCTCCGGAGCTGAGCATGAGACGCATGTCTTCAACGGTCCTGATTCCGCCGCCCACCGTGAGCGGGATGAAGACCTGTTCAGCGGTTTTTTCGACGACATGGATCATCGTCCTACGTTCATCGCTGCTTGCGGTGATGTCGAGGAAGACCACCTCGTCCGCGCCCTGCCTGTCATATTCGCGTGCAACTTCGACGGGATCGCCGGCATCAATGAGATTGAGGAAGTTAACCCCTTTGACGACCCGGCCTGCGGTTACATCAAGACATGGGATTATTCTTTTAGCAAGCATTGCAATACCATCCGTTATTTTCTTACGGCCTTGCGGCCTTCCTGGAAGGCCTTGATATTCATGCTGATCACCTTCTCCTTGCCGCGGAAGTTGTTGGTTATCGAACTGATGAAGGATTTCTCGTCAATGCTTCTTATGATTTCACAGAAGGCGCCAAGCATCACGCTGTTTGCGCATCTGACATCTCCTATTACGTCCTTTGCGATCATGGAGGCGTCAAGGGAATACACATTGCATTTCCCGGGATTGTCGAATTTTATGTTCACTGAATCATATATAAGTATGCCGCCGTCGCGCAGATCAGGGCTGAACTTGTCTATGGACGGCTGGTTCATCGCAAGCACGACATCGGCGGTCTTGACAAGAGGGGAACCTACCGCCTCGCGGCTCAGGACAACCGAACAGTTTGCCGTGCCGCCACGCATTTCGGGTCCGTATGAGGGGAGCCAGCTGGCTTTGAGGTTCTGGAGATGTCCCGCTTCTGCAATCAGCATGCCAAGGCTGAGAATCCCCTGGCCGCCGAATCCCGCGCATTTGATCCTCAGTTCGCCTTTGATGTCAGGAACAGGAAGTTCGGATTCGTCGGATGGATGGATCTTTTCAGTTGCAAGCAGCGAATCCTTGACCTTCTCCTTGTCGTATATTCCAACAGGAGACTGTTTTGGCTTCCGTTCATTGGCGATATCCTTGAAACATTTTACAGGGAAATAAGGTATCACGTTCTTCTCGATCCATTCGTCGGTGTCCTTTGCGCTCCTCTTCATGTTGACAGGGCATCCGGAAAGAAATTCAACGAGCGAGAAACCTTTCTTCTCCTTCATATATGTCAGTGCTTTTCTCAGCGCAGCCCTTGCGGCGCGGATATTTTTCGGGGATGTGACAGCTGTCCTTTCAACGTACACAGGTGAATCAAGGGCGGCCACCATTTCACAGACCTTGAGGGGATATCCTTCGTTTTCAACTGAACGGCCGTAAGGAGATGTAAGCGTCTTCTGTCCGGGCAAGGTGGTAGGCGCAAGCTGGCCGCCTGTCATTCCGTAGACGCCGTTGTTGACGAAGAATACGGCCATGTTCTCGCCTCTGTTGGCGGCCTGTATGAATTCATTGAAGCCGATTGCCCCCAGATCGCCGTCACCTTGGTGGACTTGTAAGATCCAATCCGGATTGGATCTTACAAGTCCTGTTGCAACTGCAGGTGCGCGGCCGTGCGGTACTGATATTGATGCCATGTTAAAATAGTAATATCCAAAGACGGAGCATCCGACCGGGCAGATGAAGATTGTCTTGTCGAGCATGCCGAGATCGGCGACGGCTTCAGCAATCAGCTTGTGAAGGACGCCATGTCCACAGCCAGGGCAGTAGTGCGTGCTGTGAGTTATGCCCGGCCTCCTGTCGAAGGTGTCGAAGAAGCCGCTTGGTTTTCCATATATCAGTTTTTTAGCCATTGGTCTTTCCGTGAACTGACAAGTATTTATTGATTATGTCCTGTTCGTTTGGTAAATTTCCGCCCATTCTCGAATAGAAGTGCAGGGGGATGTCCGATTCCATTGAAAGTTTTATGTCATCGAGCATCTGTCCATTGCTCAGTTCGATGCAGAGGAATGATGAAATCTTCTTTTCGAGCCGCTGTATTTCGGTCGAGGGGAAGGGGAAGAGGGTCATGGGCCTGAGGAGGCCGGCCTTATGCCCTTTTTCGCGGAGCAGGTTCACGGCTGATTTTGCTATTCTGCTTACGATCCCATAGCAGATGATCACAGTGTCGGCGTCATCGGTCATATAGGATTCGCAGAGCTGCTCGTTGCGCCTTATAAGTTCATATTTCTCCTGGAGTTTCAAATTGAGCCTCTCAAGATCGTCATAGTCGAGATAGATTGACGTGATGTAGTTTTTCCGGTATTCAGCGGTTCCTGCAATGGCCCAGTCCGGGATCGGCTTCTTGTCAACCGGATCCGGCAGCAGCACGGATTCGATCATCTGGCCTATCAAGGCGTCGGAGAGCACGTAGACCGGCGTCCTGTAATTGTCGGCGAGTTCAAAAGCCTTCATTGTCAACGAGCACATCTCCTGCGGGGAGTTGGGGGCCAGGACGATGCATTTGTAGTTGCCATGTCCGCCGCCCTTGACGACCTGGTTGTAGTCGCCCTGTTCCGGGCCGAGATTGCCAAGGCCGGGGCCGCCTCTCATAATATCGACGATTACAGCGGGGAGCTCCATTGTGGCGATGTATGAGATTCCTTCCTGCTTGAGACTTATTCCGAGTCCCGAGGATGCTGTGATTGCGCGTCTTCCTGCGGCTGACGCGCCGAGCACCATGTTTATCGCGGCCAATTCCGATTCGGCCTGCAGGAAAACCCTTCCGAGCATCGGGAAGAGGGCCGCGCCGGAATGCGCAATTTCGTTTGCGGGTGTTATTGGATATCCGAAGAAACAGTCGCATCCGGCCAGAAGGGCGCCATATATGACGGCGTCATTCCCTCTCAGCATTATTTTATTTCTTTCACTCATATATTATGTTCAGGTGTTGTCTTCCGTCTCCTCGTATATTGATACGGCGCCGGGCTCGGGGCAGGTATAGAAACATGAACCGCATCCAATGCATCCTTCGCCGATATAGAAGGCGTATCGATAGCCATACGAATTAAGCTTGTTCTCCAGGCGGAGGACTTTTTTCGGACATGAGTAGACGCATCTTTCACAACCCTTGCACTCGTTCACGGTTATGACCGGTGTGAATTTCTTCTTTTTCCTGTCCATTGAAAAAAAACCTCAAATAAAAATTGAAATAATATACATAAAAAAATGAAAAGTTTTAGGAAGGGAATGAAAAAACAAGGAATTTATCCCGGAACATCAGAAAGGGGGCGGAATTATTTCTTATCCTTCTCGAAGAACGAGAGGAAGCCGACATCCGTACCGGACTTGTCTGTTTTCATTTTCCTGAAGGCGGTTGTCTTGGTGACATGGAAAGAAGTCTGCTCCAGCAGGGATTCATATTCCTTGTCGTCGACATCCTGGCCGGACGAGCTCATTTCATCGGTCTCTGAAATTGGCCTGTCGCTGAGCATGAAGACAGTCTGCCCGACCCTGACATGGTCGCCAGTCTTGAGTTCCTGTTTTCCGTTTATGAAAACGTTGTTCACCCTGGAACCGTTGGTGCTTCCCATATCCTCAAGCAGGACGCCTTCGACGTTCACATATATCTTACAGTGTACGCGGGAGACCTTCTTGTCAAAGACGCAGACGGTGTTCTTTTCGCTGCGTCCGATGGAGTTCTCTCCTTCGATGAGCTGGAACTCCTCCCCCTTGTTCATACCGCTGAGACAGATAAGTTTTGGCATTTCGGCTAAGGCTCCTGAATAATTATCCATGAAATATTCCGGTTGATTCTTTTGTTTCCATCACTTCCACATTAATTAAGCTATAATCTATTTTTATCAATTGAAAAATCAAGCAATAAAAATCAAAATTAAAAAAAAGTATTAATTGATTGGATTTTTCGCATCTGAATTATTATAATGATAAACCAATAATTATAAAATGCGATTTTAAAAACGCAGAAAGAGGAGAAAATGAGAGTATTCAACTTCAATCCAGGCCCGGCGATGCTTCCTACAGAGGTGATGGAACAGGCCCAGCATGAGTTTTCGGATTATCATAAGACCGGATGTGGCATCATGGAGCATTCGCACAGGGGGGCGGAATTCACAGAGGTGATTGAGACGGCCGAGAAGAATATAAGGGAGCTCATGAACATAGGCGACGAGTATGCCGTCCTGTTCATACAGGGCGGGGCAAGCCTCCAGTTCGCCATGATTCCGATGAATCTGCACGTTCCCGGGACTTCCATGGAATACGCAGATACCGGCGCATGGTCCGCCGCCGCCATCAAGGAGGCGAAGTTCATCGGTGATGTCAAGGTCGTGTGCAGCTCCAAGGACACGAAATATAACAAGATACCTGACATACGCCACTGGAAGCTCGACGCCAAGGCCTCATACCTGCACATAACAAGCAACAATACTATTTTTGGAACACAGTACCATTCCTTCCCTGATTCAAAGGTTCCGTTGATAGCCGACATGTCGAGCGATTTCATGTCCAGGGTGGTTGATGTCGACCAGTTCAGCCTCATCTATGCCGGTGCCCAGAAGAACATTGGACCGAGCGGTGTTGCGGTGGTCATCATCAAGAAGGAACTGGTGAAGCGGACTCCTGCAAATCTTCCGACAATGCTCAAATACGGGACATACATTGACAGCAATTCCCTCTACAACACTCCGCCCACATTCGGAATCTACATGATCCGTCTTGTGACGGACTGGATGAAGAAAAAAGGCGGGCTTGCGGCAATCGAGACAATAAACGATGCCAAGTCGGAAGCTCTCTATGAAACAATTGAGGAAGGTGAATTCTACAGCAATCCAGTCGAGCCTGCGAGCAGATCCAAGATGAACGTCGTATTCCGCCTGCCCAGCGAGGCCCTCGAGGAGAAGTTTGTCAAGGAGGCCAAGGCCAAGGGCCTTATCGGGCTCAAGGGACACCGTTCAGTCGGAGGAATCAGGGCGAGCATCTATAATGCGATGCCTCTTGAAGGAGTTGAAAAGCTCATTGATTTCATGAACGCCTTTGAAAAGGCGAATTCCTGAGGAATCATGGCAATTTGAAAAGAGCGTCGCGGCATTGCCACGATGCTCTTTTTTATTAACAGATGATGGTGTATTATCAATAGCAACGTGCAAAATCTACATGAGGCGAGATGGTGGCAGCCCGAACAGGGGAATAAAGTCTTCTGCCGCCTCTGTCCAAGGGCATGTCATGTTTTCGAGGACAGGACGGGTTTCTGCGGGGTCAGGAAGAACATCGCCGGCAAGCTCTATGCGCTGGCCTACGGACATCCTGTGGCACTCAACATTGATCCCATAGAGAAGAAGCCTCTTGCCGAATTCATGCCCGGAACATGGACATTCTCACTCGGCACATACGGATGCAATCTCGCATGTTCATTCTGCCAGAACTACCATCTGTCAAGAGGCTATTATGACAAGGAGAAGGGGGAGGGGGGGAGCGGCAAGTTCTTTTCGCCGGAAAAAATCGTCCAGCTGGCAATGATAGAAGACTGCAAATCAATTGCATTCACATACAATGAGCCGGTAATCTGGTCGGAATATGTAATAGACATAGCAACGCTTGCGAAGAAAGCCGGACTTGCCACGGTCCTGGTTTCAAACGGATATGTCACTCCTGAGGCCGCAGCCGATCTCTTCCCGCTGATTGATGCCGCCAACATGGACATGAAGGGTTTTTCGGAAGACTTTTATTCCAAGATGACCGGAGGCAGGCTCGCACCCGTCCTGGATGCGATTAAATATTATTTGTCGCTGGGCGGGCATCTTGAAATCACAAATCTTGTCATCCCGAATAAAAACGATTCCGATGAGATGATAGGCGCCTTCCTGGATTGGACGGAAGAGAATCTCGGCAAGGAAATCCCCCTGCATTTTTCAGCATATCATCCGGACTACAAATACAAGGAGAGTCCACGCACGCCTCCCGGAAAACTCTACGAGATAAGGGAAAATGCGATGAAGCGCGGATTCAAGAGCGTCTATCTGGGAAATATATTCCTGGTGGAGCCGCCGGACAATCAGAAGGCGAAAAGCTGGACAAAGTGAAAATTCAGCGGTGTTTTTTCCTGGTGAAATGCTTCGAATCACCCCGTTCATCATAACCGATGGTTTCCCCGATTGAGGAAATCCTGCGTTCGAGACAGCTCTTGCAGAGGGAGGAATTCTCATCAAGGCATGGCTTGTCGTCATACAGCTGGTAGGAAGACCTGTATTTTGTGTCAGTGATGTTTGGCATTATGATATTGGCTCCTGCGAGGAGCCCCATCTCCCTTCCGGTGGGATTCAAGGATTGGAGGGCGGTTGTTGATGCGATATTCACATCCTTGAGATATATCCTGGTCACGGCGATCATCTTCAATGAGAGATTGAGCTGGTATTCCTTGATCTTGTCAAAGTTGGGAAAAGAATCGGCGAGGGGGGTCTCCTTATGGACTATGTATGGCCCCATCCCTATCATGTCGGCGTCGATTTTCCTGAAAAATATTATATCGTTGGCCAGGTCGTCAATTGTCTGGTATGGAAGACCAATCATGACACCTGTTCCGAGCTGGAAACCAAGTTTCTTAAGGTAATCGAGGCATTTCAGCCGTGCAGAATAAAGGTGGTTTTCAGGATGGAGCTTCCTGTAAAGTTTCTCATTTGAAGTTTCAATCCTCAGGAGATATCTATGGGCGCCTGCATGCATCCATCTTCTGTAAGTATCCTTGTTCTGTTCACCAAGCGAAAGCGTCACGCCCAGCCTGCCGTCGGAGAACTTCTTGATTTTCTTAAGGATCATCTCGATGAAATCAATGAAATGACCCGATGTATTCTCGCCGGCCTGGAGGACGATTGATCCATATTTGTTCTTTAAAGCCCATTCAGCGGCGTTCAGAATCTCCTCTTCGGTCATCAGGTATCGTTCCTGTGCCTTGTTGCCATTCCTTATTCCGCAGTAATAACAGTCCTTTTCACATACATTGCTTAGTTCAATGATTCCGCGGAAGTAAACGGTTTTTCCGATATTGGAGGATTTTATGCCATAAGCATAATCAAAGAGTTCCTGCATTTCTGATTTATTGGTGATACTGAGAAGGAATTTCATATCATCAGACGATAGATTGGAGCCGGAAGACAGATCGTCCAAGATATTGGCAAATGTTCTCATGTGCTCGTCCTTTATTTCTTCTTCAGCAACGGTTCTGTATATTTCTGATACAGGCTGAACAGATATTCAATCCGTTTCATTTCATCGGAGAATCCCTGTGGACGGTAACAGAGATCGACTGCCTTGTCGAGTTCCTTGTGTGCTTTGATTAGGGCAGGAGGCATAGAAAGTGGATCGTATAGTTCCGCAAGCGAACTGTCAGGAAACTCTTTTCGTACATCCAGAATCCGCTGGGCCGACCGCTCCACTAACTTCATGTTCTTTTCCGAAGGTTTGTCCGGCCATGGGAAATTATTATAGACGATGTCATTAGAATATCTGAAACGGCTTTCCAGCCTTCCACAGACGTATCGCATCCATATCATGTGCATTTCTGAACTAAGCATTCCGAAATGATACAACGTGGCGTTCGGAATACACGCACAACTGTCATGAACGATATAATCAGGAGAGAAGAAGCCAAAAGGGACATATTTCCTGTTCTCGGAAGTGTGACGTGGAATTAAAATATAATTGTCTTGAGGCTGGCGGATTTCAGCAAATAGGGCAGGGATGTCTGCAGATTTTCGAGTAGGTATCTTTTTGCTCGCTAATCTGAATTCCCGAACTTTTTTGACGCGAAGCATTATATCGGGTAATTGTTTTAATTCGCTAGGTTCCAAGCCAACAAGCCAGACACACCATCTTTTCTGATTATTCAAATATTCTTTTGCACTGATTAAAGGCCTTATAAACTTATTGCACAAAGGTTCTGAGCTTATAAGGGAATTCTTCTCCTCATCTGTCAGAATTAGATTACAATCATCAACAGGTTTATTTCCATAGATGATTTCCGGAACAGGAGATATTGCTTTTTTCCTTGACAATACTACGATGTCGCTCATCTCAACAAGATAAGGATTTATATTGCTCGCAGGCATCTCATGCGCCTCGGAATCAGGCCTGTCATAATAATAGATAAACTTTCTGTTTGTGTCATAATTCGCGAAGCCTATTATTACGACATAAACATGGGCCATTCCCCTTGCCTCGTTGTTCCATCTGAACGTTCTATGTCCAAAATGAATCTTGATATGATATTTATGATAGAGTTCATTCCATAATATCCCCGGCTGTTCACCCTGCGAAATAGAATTGGTGGAGACAAATGCCACTTTGGTTTTTGTGTCCTGTATATATTGGGCGGCCTTAAGATACCAGCACGTGACGTAGTCGAGGGACTTGTGATTTTTCATGCTCTGAAAAACCAAGTCCATGTCGGAGTCCTGCTGCGAATTTCGCAGATGTTTGCCAATGAAGGGAGGATTCCCTAGAATATAATCGAATTTCATGCCATGCATGTCCTGCTGGCTTTGGATTTCCTTTTCATCCACGACGTTGAGCTTTTTGGCAAGTACGTTGATGGTGTCATAATGTGCGCGAGGCTCTTTGACAATGCCGACGTTCACCACATTGGCGGACACGTCGAAATAATCCCCGTGCATAAAGCTGTTCCAATCAAGCTGGAGGGCGTTCGCGTTTGCGATGTTCGCAGACTTCTGGAGCGGAAGACGGACAAAGTAGTCGCCGACAGCTTCAGACAATTTAATGTTCATCTGATGGTCCATCAGCCACATTGCGACTTCCGCAACCCTTGCAGGGAACTCCTCGATTTCAATTCCGTAAAACGAATCGACGTCAATCTTGGAGAAATATTTTATATCGAGGATGTCGCCATGTTTGTGGAGGACCTTGAGTATCTCGATTTCGAGAAGCCGCAGCTCCCTGTAGGTTATTACAAGGAAATTTCCACAGCCGCAGGCAGGATCGAAGAATTTCAGAGATGCAATCTTATCATGAAAAACGCGAAGCTTTGTCTTGACGTTCTTAATTCCATCGAATTCAGACTGGAGCTCATCAAGGAAGAGAGGTTTTATGACCTTGAGAATATTCTTTTCAGAAGTGTAATGAGCGCCAATATTCCTTCTTTTCTCCGGATCCATAACGGACTGGAAAAGGGAACCGAATATTGCCGGCGATATCTTGCTCCAGTTGAAATAGCAGCATTCCAGGAAAGAGTTTCTCATTGAGGAGTCAAACGAGGCGAGGGGAAGGGGTTCTTCAAATAGTTTCCCGTTAATATACCTGAATTGAGCAAGTCTTTCGTCAAGTGTCTTATGTCGTTGTGCTTCCTGGGTGTTTAAGACCTGGAAAAGATGTGCGAGCTTTGAGCCAGTATCCGAACCGTCGGGGGTCATCTGCTCTACATATTCAGCAAAAGTACCTTTTTCGAATATCCCAGTATCATCGGCAAAAAGACAGAAAAGTATCCTGACAAGAAAGAGTTCAAGCTGATGTCCAGAGTAGCCGGATTCAAGTAGTTTGTCATGGAGCCGTCCCATCAATTCTGCGGCCTTTATATTGACAGGATCCTCATCTTTATAGGTTTGCTTCCTGTAACCTGCGATAAATCCGAAAAGATGAATATTTGCATGAAGCTGAGAGAGGTTGAACTCGCTCTCGGAGCCATCTTCAAGATCGTAAAGGCGCAATCTTTCAAAATCAGATACAAGGACATATTTGGGAAGTTCATATTCCTTGAGGCCAGAGAAATAATCTAAAGCCTGAGAATAAGCCTTATTAAGGTCTTTCCCCTTTGATTTATGTTCAACTAAAAGAGTGCCTTTCCAAAACAAGTCGATAAAACCATGTTTATCGCCAATTAGCTTTACAGGTTCTTCAAAGGTTGCGATACGTTTGCGGGATATTCCGAAGACATTGAAGAAGGAATCCCAAAAGGATTTAGCTTCCGACCGTTCGCAGTTGACTTCTTTCCACTCGTTGGAAAACTCAATTGCTCTTTTATTGATTTCATTCCAGCTTAAAGGCATGATAATAAATTATTCAGTTAAGATGAACATAAATAATGTGATTGATTAATTTGATACCAGAAGAAATAAAGGCAAGTATAAAAGTCAAAAGGATAGGGGAATGATTAATATAAATATTATAGATTATGTTAACCATATAGAAGCATTAATAGATTAAAGCCGCCAGGCTGGCAACGTCGCATAATGGATAGCTTATGTCTTTTCTCCTCCCTGATTCTTCTTTCATAAATTGGAAAAGGCATAACGATATTATGCGATCGTTGCTTTTATTATGTAGTAACTGATTTTCGGCTGGCCGTCAGGCTCCTGGTTCTGCAGCTGATCCCGAAAAAGCTAAAATGAGGCTAAATATTTTTTTAAGTTTTTGGCGATTGATGAAAATATTTGTTGGCATGAAGTTGTAAAATAGGGGGTATTGGGATATGGATTGCCTCTTAAAAATTGAAATTTGACGTGTTTCTGTGAAGGTTTTTTCCAGTTTTAACAGGGAAATTTGGAAAGTTGGGTATTTTGACTTTGGACATAAAAAGAAATCTTAGGCTTTATTGTCATTCTCTGTGATGCCCTCAGATTCAATGGAAAGGGCTGTTTTTGAAGCTTTACCGTTAATCTTGTCTCTTCTGTCTTGTTCTTCTGTTAGGTAGTCTTTCCATGCAAGTAATGGTCTGCTTTTTGGTGAATATCTGTAGATTTTGAATTTTTTCTTTTCCCATATTGGTAAAACAGATGCTGATCCTCCTGAAAGACCTAAAAGAGTGCTGATTTTTTTAGGGCTGACAAGTCCACAGCTTTCGTTCCATGAATCTGTAAACCATTTTTTATAGTCATTCATATTACACTTCTAAGATATGTTTTATCTTCATTATAAGATGTTTATGGACAAAATCAATACGTGAAGATTGAAATTAAATCTTAGTATTGTTAGATTATCTATGAAATGTAAGATTAATCATCTTACATAACAAAGTTAGAAAAACTTCAAAAAAAGGGGTGTGAACGATGAAATCAATGATTTTAGTGTCTGGGACAGTTTCAAGAATCGGTGATCCTAAGAAAAACGAGCAGGGTCAAATTTCAAAGTATGTCACTGTAGACTATGAAGGTGGGGCTATAAATGCCCCTTGTTCGCTTCCAGTGCTGCCTCCTGTGGGTTCAAAGGTGAATATCCAGGTCGAATCGAAGATGGAGACTACTTATCTTTTCAAGCGTGTAATGGCTGTTGCCGTTCCCCAGGTGATTGTAAAAATTGAAGAAAGAAAGGTATAGGCTATGGCTTTTACCCCCTGTCTAACAGCGGGTAAAAGTATTCAAATTGATACCGAGCCAGTTTTGAGTATTGATAAGTTGGCTCTGGTTTTTGAGATCCCAAGCTTACATAAAAATGATTTATATTCGAAAAACTTTTACAAGATTTTATACTCATTATTGGATGGATGCCAAAAAGAGTTCAGCGAAACAAAAATATTCGAGTTCAATGTCAAGTACAATAACTGTTTTGTAAGCTGGGGTCGGGGGATTGAATCCGATTCGAAGTTAAGAATTGAATTCAATCCCTCGAGTCTCAAACTGAATGAGATTTGTTTACTTTTACAGATGCTCGGGAAAAGAAGGCTTATTTCATGCAATGTGTCTAGAATTGATGTTGCTATCGATTATGGAAGGGAAGTTAATCCGTTGGCTTTTTGTGATAAGTATGTGAGAAAACATTCAGTTTATTGGGGTAAGGATACAGGAGCGCAAAGTGTATATCTTGGATCAAAGAAATCAGATAAGTTTACGAGAATATATGATAAGTCTTTGGAACAAAAAGAGTCGTTTGATATTAAAATTGGTGGTTCATGGTGGCGTGTTGAATCTGAGATTAGAACTGGTTTTTACTGGCTTTCTTCATGGTATTATGACGATAAGAATAATCCTTTCAGAAATCTTTCATATAACGAGAAATTTTATTTTGCAAAAAAGAATACTTTCACAAAGCTTGCAGAATATTTTATTCTTCATGAAGGTATCCAGGCATTTTTTGCAATCTGTGATAAGCAGATTAGACATAGATTGCGGAAGCAACTTATCGAAGTTGAATTTTTTCATCAGCCAAGGGATGTATTTAAGAAATATTTTACTGTGCAATGGGGATTGTTCAAGAATGAGATGGAAAGGATTGCTGATACAAAAAGAACTTTTTAAATAAGGGGTTAAATATGACTTTAGGACAATTTTTACATATTCGTTCGGTTGAAAACCCAAGTTTTTTTAATGTTAGGTCATATCCTAGGGATGTTAGGATTTGTCAATGTTGCACAAACAAAAAAGATGACATGAAAATTATATCTAATGGTTGTGTTCAAATGAGAATTTGTAAGTCTTGCAGGGATTCATTGAAAGAGTTTTTTGAGAAGAAGGGGTTTAAAGTCTAATAGGGGAAAAATTAAAAACCTTCGGGTTCCCTGTTGTATAGGATACCCCTTTCAGCAGGGTTTTTAATTAAGGAATTATAGCTATGATTGATCACATAGTCGTAATATTGGCGGGAGTAGGGATTGGGTTCTTCATTCACATGGTTGCAAACATAATGAAGGCCATAATTCTTGTTCTCGGGGGTGGAGAAGAAAAAAATATCCATTGGGAGCACTGACAATGAAATATGTAAAATATTTAGTTATGACTCTTGTGGCCATGGTTGCTGTTATCGGACAGAATGCAGAAGCTGCATTCCTTACGATTGACAACACTAAGACGGGTCTTGAAGCACTTGTTTTCAATCCCAGCGAGATTGTAAGTCCACTACTTATAATTATCGCAAGTCTTCTGGTCGCTTGCATCGTAGTTCCTGCGATTTTCTTCGTTTGGAACTTGATCTCCGGTTTGCTGTTCAAAAAGAAAGCTTGACGGAGTAGGGGAGGGGGTCAAACCTCTCCCCTGTTTTTAAAGGGGTGGATTATGAATCAAGATCAATTAGATGCTTTGCTGAATATTCTGGATCAGCTTAGGGTTGTAAACGAAAATCTTCTGAATTTGCAGACTGGTGATAATTCTTTTCTTATCCAGCAAATAGGCGTTATCCAGATGCTTTTTTGTTTCTTTCTGGGAATCTTCATATACAAATTTTTTGTGGAGCAATGCAAGTGAATTCAATAGGGAAAATAATATTTATTTTTGTGATAATTACGGCCTTTTGTTCGATGTCGAAAGCTCAAGACTGGCAATTATACAACACGTATAATTTTTCTCCTGGTGAACCTCCTGCATGTAGCTTTCCTCATATTCCATTACCGTTTAAAATAAAGAATATTTCAACACAGGTTATTTATATGTATGTGGCACCTGCAGGAAACTGGGGAGCACGTTCTAATTATATTGGTTTGCCTTACAATACAAATGGAATTTGGGGAGGTGGAGAAGTCATAATAACAAATGACAATATAAGCGGTCAATATGATACTACATTTGCAACATGGTTAAATTGGGTTTTCTCTGATTATTCTGGATCGATTGAAATTTATACATTGAATATTGTTCCACCTGATACATTTAATTTGAATGTAGCAGGCGGGAACGGATCGGGAAATTATGCTCCTTTTACTGTTGTAGACATATCTCCTATAATTCCTGCGGGATGTCATTTTGTTAAATGGCAATCTGCCGAAAATTTATTACAAGATGAAACTGTTGCAATCAATCAAATTGTGATGCCTGGCTCTGATTGGACTGTTACAGCGGTTTTTGCAGAAGGTGTTGAAAATGACGGTATTGATACAGACGATGATGTTCCTGCTATAAATTCGCTTAAAGATGCTGTTACTGCTGGTTTTATTGGTGTGAATGAAAGGCTTGACACAATTGTTGATAGACTTGACGATATACTTGAAAAGCTTGTAGATGATTCGGGAAATGCTCCTGAAGTTTTACAGCCTATTATTGAAGAAAGGCAATTTCAAATGCCGGATGAATTTCAGGATTTACAAGAAGAAGCTGTAAATCCTGAAAGTTTTCGCGTTGACATGTTCCAAAAAATGAGGGATGAAATAGAAAAATTAAGAATAGGTTTTGGCGATGGATATTCAAAGCCTCCTGTAAAGGTTTTTATTCTTAGTGATCTTCCTTGGGTAGGGAATTTGATAGGAAATATTAGTTTGGATTTTAATAGTTTTCCTCAGGGGGTTGATGATGTAAGGATTTATGCGAGAAGATTTTTATCTTTCGGATGTGCTATTTTTGCATGTTATTCGTTAATTTCCATAACATTTTTACTGTTGAAGGTGTGATATGGCTGGCGGGGGATCATTGTTTGGCTGGGTTGGAAAACTTCTTGCTTTAATTGCTTCTGTAGCTGGGAAGCATATGAGCCTTTTAGCTATTGCAACTGGTTTTGTTCTTACTCTAATATCATTGTTTTTCAAAAGTCTTTTTGAATTTTTATCAAGCTTTGGAATTTATCTTTTAAACAAGGTACTTGGTCTACTTTCGGAATTGTTTCCTAAGGTAACAGGTTTTGAACATACATTTTCAATATTTGATTATGCCTCTGATTATTTGATGTATGCAAATCATTTCATTCCAGTATCCGAGTCATTGGATTTCGCATTATTTATTTTTTCTTATTCTGTAATGCTTTTCATATCTATTTTTGTCCTTAAAGTAGTTTTAAGATTCAAGGTGTTTTGATGTTGAATACAACTACAGGAAAGCAGAGACAAGGGATGTCATATTCGCAGTTTAAAAGGGGTAAATGTAACTTAGCAGGGGCTGAAAGATGTTATCAGTTATTACAGGCAAACAGAGGGCTGGCAAGACTTATTATTGTGTCAAGGAAATAATATTTCCTGTCCTGAACGATTCGAAAAGGCATGTGTTTACAAATCTTCCTATCAATCCGGATTATCTTGTTCGGTATATGTCCAGGAATCTTTTCGAGCATTCGGAGCTTATGTCCAGGATACATATTTTCATGGATACATCTTTTTTCAGTCTTCGTGAATTCCAAAGGAAGAATCCTATGTTCTTCAGGCATTTCAAGGAAAATATAATTTCCGATAAGAACATAAAATCTTTCTGGGAGCACGTTAAGGAAAATTCAGTCATAATTTTTGATGAGATTTACGAATATTTTTCATCTACTGATTATCTTGATAAGTCGGAAAAGAATGTGGATCTTCGTAAAAAACTTCTTAGCGTGTCTCGTCAACATGGGCATTTCAAACAGGATATTTTCCTTGTTTCTCATTCTTATCAGGATCTTGATTCGTTCATTAAAAGGGGAATTCAATATTTGTATGTTGTACGTAATTCAAAATACACAAATATTGTCAATTCAAGGTGGTTTACGGGGCTTAAATGGCCTGTCCAGTTCTTTATAGTGGAGGGGTTCGAGTTCGGGGAAAAATCAGCGGCCGACAGGTTTTTTATTCCTTCAAAAAAGGAAATTTTCAGGTGTTATAATTCTTTTTCTAATTCAAGGGTTGTCGGCAGGAACTTTGTGAATGATAAGACTCAATCGTCCACGGATTATAATCAGTCTATCTGGGTAGGACTTAGAAAGTTTTTTAGGCAATTTAAGATGACATTGATTTTTTTTACATGTCTTATATTGGGTGTTTTCTTTTGTTTCAAGGCTTATTTAAAGATGGCAATGGCTCCCATTCAGGTAAAATATAAGAATGAAAATATTGATAAAAGCAAAGCAGTAGCTGAAAATAATGTTGTTTCAAAGTCTGAAAAACCATTGAGTGCTCCAGTTGAAAAGAAGGATCAGAAGGAAAAGACAGAGGAAATTAAAGTCAAGCTTAGAACTGACAAGTTGATAAAATATTCTAATGGAATTTCTATTAGGGTAGGGGAACTATATAAGGGGTATCAAATTGAAAAAATTGACAAGGATTTTGTTTATTGCACTGACGCTTCTGGTAAGCGTTTCAAATGCAGCCACCTCGGAGTTATCAGAGAATGAGTATTTTTTTGATGATGTTCTTGCAAGTGAAGTTCTCCAGGTGATTGCAGAAGACTATGGGATTAACATAGTTGTTTCTGAGGAATTCAAGACGAAAAAGCTTAATCTTCGTATAAAGACTGACAGTCTCGAGAAGCTTCTTAAAACTCTTTCATGGATCCTTAACTGTGATTATGTGGTCAAGGATGATATTTACTTTTTTGGTGGTAAAACAATAGTTTATGATGTCCGTGAAACATTTGGGATAAAGGATATTTCAAAGCAGTTTGGTGATAAGACTGATACAGTAGGGGACAAGGTTGTCATACATGGAAATGAAAGAGAAGTTAAGAATGTTTCAGAGGCTATTGATTTGGTAAAGAAGATGAATGCATGTGAAGTTTATTTTTATATATTCCAGGTATCATTTGATAAGGGAAAGAATTTTGGAATAGGGGTTAATCCAACTATTAAAATGAAAGATTTGGATTTTGACACTTTTAAGGGTGGGAAATTTGATGTAAAGGATTTTTTTGAGGGTTCCAAGGTATCGTTTGATGTGAAGACTGATTTTTCAGTAAGGGATTTTAAGGAAATTTACAATAATACTCTTTCCTGTGTTTCTGGCAAGAAATCAAATATAACTCTAGGGTTTTCTGAGGACAGGGAAATATTTGATGCCGTTCCTGTTGGTGGTCAAAGTTCTATTTATAAGACTGGATATAATCAGTTTCAAACTGGTTTAAAGATTGACGTTGAACCTTTTTTTGATTCTAAAGAAAAGATTTGGAACGTTGAATTTAAGTTAGAAAATTCTGTTCAGAAAGGATCTAACCAAAAGGATATTGTTTCTATGAATTCTACATTGATTACAAAAAATGAAGCTACTACATGCCTGGCATCGATCAACCTTGATAAGCAGGAAAAGAAGAAATCAGGTTTCCTTAATGCTTTTGAGTTTTTTCAATGGTTTATGCCTTCCGATGATTCTGAGAAGAAAATAACAATGTATGTCATAGTATCGGTTAAAGTGAAGTGACCAGGCCGGATAAAAGGCCGTAGGTCCTTTCCGGCCTGGTCACTTCCGCAACGTCGCATAATATACATTATGTTAAGTCGTTCAGCCTCAGGCAAAGGGTACAGTGCTTGGCTTATCAGTAATTCAATGAAGATGTTATGACTATTAATGATTTCGGGTGTTAATAACTTGTCAATTATGCATATGCTCATTATTAAGCTCGCCGATAATATCCTCCGGCAATGATTTGATGGAAATAACTTTTGCAGTATTGCCGTCTGGAAGAATCACCGGGTCGCCTGTCCTTTTGGAGACGACCGCCTTTGAGAATCTAGAATCGCTGGAAAGCATGTTTCTTTCAGGATCAGAGTCCCATAGCCCTACTATATGGTAAGTTTCCATGGTTCCGTTTATGTCAAGGACGACCGTTGTACCAATCCTTGCAAACTCCGATGATTCAATCTTTTCAAAGTTGAAAGGTATTACATTCGCCAGATCCTGTTCAAGCTCCGCCTTCCTACGGTTAAGGAAACGCTGTCTTTCCTTTGCAGCTGAATATTCTGCGTTCTCCCTTAAATCACCAAATCCCCTGGCATGTGAGATAGCAGCTGTATTCTCCGGGAGATGCTTGTTGATTATGTCCTCGAATTCCTTTATCCTTTGATTATAGGACTTCATTGATGTCACGGGAATAGGGGTATCAGCCGACTTGTCTGTTTTCTGTATGTTTACAGCCCCCCTGCCCTGATTCTTCTCAAGGAATTTCTTGAAGTCAGGGGAAAGCCTCGACATTTTCGCCAGAAGGCTCTGTATTTCATATTGCGACAACGCTTTATTGATCCTTATCGCCTCAAATATCCCTTCCTCATTCTCCGAATGTAGTTCGAGGAGATATTTCTGCAGCTCCTGGTTTTCGATAAGAATCTTCTTAAGCTCCTTTATCGATGATGGCCATGACATCTCCTCGTTGTCCGACAATGCATGGAAGATGTTCCTGAATGTCAATTTTGACAGAATGTTCCCGGGGACAGAGTTCCTGTTCTTCCACATATGCAGCAGGAGGTCTGCCGTGAGGTTCTCCAATCTGCCAAGTTTTGCGTATTCCATCGGGCCGGTCGAGGCATTCATGGCCCTGTAAGGCAGTTTCATCATCAATGAGCCGATGTATTCCTTTGAAAAGACGGCGGCTGTTATTTCAAGCAGGTTTGGAATGTGCTCATATGGTATCTCATCCCATAAGGCGAGTTTTTCACGGGATGCATTCTCAAGCTTTTCAGGCCAGAAGGAAACCCTGCCTTTGAGATTGACGGTGATTCCGGAGATGTCCTGGGGCTTGCATCCTACGGAAATCAGAAGTGAAAGGGTTTCTGCAAAAAGAATCTGCTCCTGCATCCCGGGGGTTTCTTTCAGCTTTGATAGGCATTCCCCAATTTTTTTCCTTTCGGACTCCGTCAGCAGGCCGATCTTCATGGATTTCGCGATCATGCCGGAAAGGATTGTGTGGAGTTCCTTGATGTTCCTTGCCGATGAAATGTCCTTTTCAGCAGTATTTGCTCCAGCTGCTTCCGCCGCCTTCCACCATGTATTGAACTGGTCGAGAGTCAATACATCAGGCAGGAGGGTGAAAAATGCTATCTTGTCGATTTGCGCTTCGGACAGCGGGAGAAGTGTATGTTTGTTCAGGAGTGCAATCCATTCGCCGCGGTCTGTTTTTCCATTCTTGGCGGAAGAAGCCAGTCCTTTCAACATTTCATTCCCGTCTTTAAAGGGAATGAATTCCGAGAGGAGCTTGCCCAGTGAAACAGGATAGGCCTTCTTGCCTGCGGGCGCATCCTTGACGTGGATTGCCCCTGTGAGCGGATCGATGGATGTGACGATTCCCCACTTGTTCTCCTTTTCCGAAAAGAAACAAAGCCCCTCCTTGAGCAGTTGCAGCCTGCGGAACTTCAATGCGATGGTCGCTGGCGCAGATTCCGGATCCTTCAGCCCAAGGGCGGATGCGGCGGCATTTCTTGACACATCCTGCGGGATGGTCTTCTTCAGCGCCTTGTACAGGGTATTTCTCAGCATCTGGGAATCAGGCGGGGCGAGTTCGCAAAGCCGGTAGGAGAAAAGGGATTTCCGGATCGAATCCTCCACTGAGTCACCCCAGTGTTCAAGCAGGAGGCTTATATGTTCCGGGGCATCTCCAGAAACGAGCCCGGGCAGCGCCGCCAAACCGGACAAAAGCGCATCAAGCGTTTCCTGGCTGTCCGAATCAGCGGCTTCAAAGAAGAGATTTTCAAGCGTCTGGGGCGATGTCATGTGTGTAAATGTTTCAGAAGGAGAACGGTTCGTCCTTGGGTTCGCCGTTGAATATCCTGTAATTCAACTTCGCGTTGTCTTTCAGGGACTTTGCAGTCACAGGATCAAACTGGCCTCTGATAATCACCGTATCCTCGTATTCGCTTGCTATCCTGTCCGGTGTTATTGCACGGTAGAAGACACCGTCGACAAGGAGGCCGACTTCGCCATAGGCATGGCTCACGCTGAGCTGCAGCCATGCGAGTTTTCCGTGATAGTCCAGCTTGACCTGGAGGTCGTAGAAGCCTTTTTTCTGGGCGGAAGGGATCATTTCGATGTCCATGATATTGCGTGAATGGAGATATGCATTCGTATTTATCCATATGGTCCTGCCTGCATAGGTCGGCACTTCCTTTTCAATGCTCTGGGCTCTCGGGTATTTCACAATATCATTGAGTGTCAGCACATATACCGGCTCCTTTTTCTTGCTTCCGAAGTCCGTCGTGTCACAGCTGCAGAGCGATATGATCAGGAGGAGAGGGGCGAACCAGTTTAAAATCCTATTTTTTTTCATCGTTGAAACCTTTTCTTGCTTTGTTAATGTTCTTTTTGAATATTCTTGAAGTGCTCCGGCCGTTTTCATTCCTGCCGGAATTTTTCCTTTCCTGCTTGTCCCGGTCCCGCACTGCGCCTGCTATGGATTCAGGCAGGTCCGACATCTGGATCATCCTGTCCTCGCATAGGGTAGCAACCCTCTTGAGGATGTTTTCAAGTTCGCGGACATTGCCCGGCCATCTGTATGAGAGAAATGCCGTTATCGCCTCCTGGGATATGCCAACCGCCTGTTTGTTCTCCTTCTCATACTGTTCGAGGAAATGGCCGACGAGGAGCGGAACATCCTCGATCCTGTCCCTGAGCGGAGGTATTTCAATCGGGATTACGCTCAGCCTGTAATAAAGGTCGTCGCGGAATTCATTCCTTTTTATCTTCTCCTCGAGGTTTTCATTCGAAGCAGCGACTACCCTGATGTCCACGGGAATGTTTTCCGTGCCCCCTACCCTCCTTATTTCCTTTTCCTGCAGCACGCGCAGGAGCTTCACCTGCATGTTGAGGGGTATTGCGCTGATCTCATCGAGGAAGATCGTTCCGCTGCTGCCCGTCTCAAAAAGCCCTTTCTTGTTTGTATTGGCTCCGGTAAAGGCGCCTTTCACATAACCGAAAAGCTCCGATTCGAGAAGCGTCTCAGGCATAGCGGCACAATTCACCACCACGAATGCCCCGTCATGGCGCGGGCTTGAGATATGGAGCGCCTTGGCGACGAGTTCTTTTCCAGTGCCGCTTTCACCGAGTACCAGGACTGTGCTGTTTGTCTTTGCGACTTTTTCAATAAGCCTGTAGACTTTCAGCATGGGCTCGCTGTCGCCGACTATCATGTTGAAATGGTAGTTGGCGGTGAGGGTCGTCCTCAGGACTTCATTTTCCGCAAGGGCCATCTCGTATGAAAGGGCCCGCTGGATCGTTATCATGAGCTCTTCAAAGTTGAAGGGCTTTATCACATAGTCGAAAGCCCCGTTTTTCATTGCCGCAACAGCCGGTTCGACATCGGAATAGGCGGTCATGACGATTACGGCCATGTGGGACTGCAGTTCACGGCCGTGCTGAAGAAGCGTTATACCATCGATGCCCGGGAGCCTGACATCGGTTATCATGAGGTCGAAGACTTCCTCCTTGAGCTTGTCAAGTGCCTCGTTCCCATCAAGACAGGTGGAAACCGCATAGCCTGATTTGGCGAGAAGCTTTTTCAGCACCTCGATAATCGTCAGTTCATCATCGACAATAAGTATTTTAGCCATGTCAGCAACAACCTGGATTTTAGTGATCAGTCTGAAACTACTTTGAGGAGAAGTCTTTCCTCCCATGTCAGCAACTGGATGTTTTCCTCTATTGCCTTATAGATCGCAGACACCTTGGGACCATCCTTCTTGTGCGTCATAATTCCGAGGATTCCACACCAGAAGGCGGAAGCAGTCCTGTTTTCCGACATGAATTTCGAAACAAGCTCCACCGGCTTGTCGGACAAAATGACTTCAACCGACTTCTTGTCCGAATCCGATGCCACTCCGGAGGAGTCAAGAAGGAACTTCAACCTTTTCGAGGCCTCCTGGGGCGTTGTCCTGCCGGTGGCAACTTCAAGTCCGCTTCTTATCATGCAAAGCTTTGGATAGAATCCAATGGAGCAGAACCTTCCGTCGTTCAGGATTTCCCCTGTCTGCCTTAGCATTTCCGCGGCGGAATGTGAACGGGCGATTTTCAGTATGCTTATATTCCTCCACAGCTCGCCGGAAACCAGGTTCCCGCTGACTCTCGCCTCAAGGAAAGGATATATCTCCCTGTCCGAGCCGAATCCCGGGCCGGAAGCATGGGCTTTCGCCACCGCCGAGGAAAGTATCCTGGCTGTAATGTCGGGCGCGATGCATTTCGAATCCTTGAGGAACTGGATGCGTTTGGGGTCCAAGGTCCTTGATTCATCGAGCATCCACATTGCCATGCGGCACCAGTTGAAGTCGTTCACGGCCTCCTGATACTGCTTGAACTGCTCGGAATATTTCTTGACCGACTTCGGAAACTCGTCCTGTTTGAGCTGCAGGTTCAGAAGTATTTGAAGAAGGGCGATCCTCACTTCGCGATCAGGCCTCTGCATGTTGTACTGGTAGCCTGCAGCAATGTCTGAAGCCTTTACAGGCATATGCAGCATAAGCGCATATTCAATTGCGAGGTTGGATGTCAGCGTATCCATCGGCCCCATTGGATTCTGTTTGAAATGCTCGCACATCGCCTGAAGTCCGGAAAGTGCGGAAGACTGGGATTCCCAGTCATTGTAGTTCATGTAGACGAGTCCCTGTGCGAAAATGAATGAAGGCGACCAGAAGGCGAGATTGCCCCGCGGGGCGATCAGCTTGTCGATCCCCAGGTTCCTGCCCGAATTCGATATCTGATGCGCCTGCGACCAGTTGCCAATATCAAGACAGCTGCCTATTTCCATCGACGCCAGGAGCTTGTCCTGGTTTACCTTGCCGCTGTTCTTCACCACCTGTTCGTAGATCCACGAATCGCCCGGACTCTCCACCTCCCAGTAGTAGAAAGGTATCCTGTTATCGGAAATATTCTTGATGTTCGTTGATGTGGAAAGTGAATTGAGGCACTGCGTCTGCATGCCCTGGATCTGGTCCTTTATCGACTGGCGGAGGTTCTTCATGCCGCCGCACCTGGCATAGGCGGTCATGACCTTGGAAAGGGCGCCTGTGAAATTATTGGCCTTGATGTCCCTGCCTGCATTTTCCAGGAATGCAATTGCCTGGAGATCCGGGAGGTATGACTGGAGATTGGAAAGCTGCCTTGCTATTTCCTCCGAGTACCTCTTGTAGAATTCAGTGTTCTTGCAGCTGTTGTTGATGTCTATCAGGTACTGGGAGGCCTCCTGTACCTTCCCCTCCTTCATCAGGCTTGTGAACTCCCTCCAGAGATCAATGGCCTTGCGTTCGTCAGGAGCTTTCTGGAAATCCTCTGAAACGGATTCCCATTTTTTCTTTTCCTGGGCTGTGTAAACGGTCCCTGAATTCTTCAACATTTCGGAAAACTGGGCGTGCATTCCGTTCAGGAGATGGAAGGTCAATATTATTGATTGCTCCTGCTTGCCCAGTTTTACTCCGGAGTCAGGATTCAGTATCCGCTGGTTCAGGATCTGGAGTATGATATCGTTGTTCAACTGATCCCATGAGATGTTCTTGCCGAACTTCCCCTTCCCCATGCTTGTCATGAGCTTGAACGATCTTTCTGCCACACGGTCGACATCGTATCCGGAAGTGTCCTTTATGTTGCCGGGGAGCGGTTTTCCGCGCAGGGCGCCCTCGTTCTTTTCGAAGATGCTGTAAAGCCCCGGTTCGCTGGGGACGACAGTGGCCTTGATGAATTCGCATTTGGAAAGGAGGTTTTCAGGGATTACGCCTTTTTTGTTCTCTTCAAGCCAGGCGTCCAGCAGCTCCTTGAGATAAGCAGCGTCCTTCTTCTTCAGGTAGTACGCCTCGAAGTTGCTGATCGCAAGGTAATATCCATCGACGAGATGGTTCATTGAAAGCCTGTCCTGCCTCAGCTTCTCCTCTTCAGCGAGTTTCCTCTTCTCCTGTTCAATCCTCTCCTTCTCCTTCCTGGCCTCCTCCTCCCTGATCTTCTTTTCATCCTCAAGCTTCTGCTTTATGAGGATGTCGGATATCTTGAGGAATCCCTGGTTGAGCGTGTCCTTGCTTTCCTTGGAGAGCTGGAACTCCTTGTTTTTCGTAATGAAATCCAGCGCGGCCTCAATCCTCCTGCTGATTTCCTCAAGCTTCGGCTTCTGCTCCTTTGAAAAGTCGGTTGAGGACAGTATCCCAAGGAGGTCCGTGACCTCCTTCTGCAGGTCGAGGAATTTCTTCTCGTGCGCCTTCTTCTCCTCCTGCAAGGAGACAAGCTTCTGTTTGAGCCCCTGCAGGAGCTTGTCGGCATCAGCAGGAACCTTTGTCGGATATTTCCTGACGAAATTCTGAATCAGCTCTATTCCGAGTTCGGGGTCGCAACGGTTTATCTCCGTCTTGATCCTCTGCCATTCATCGTTCACGTTGTCAACTGCGGCGGCCGGCGGTTTTTGTGTCCCGCCTCCGTTCTTCTTTTTATAGTCGAGGAAGAGGAATACGGCAATTGCCAGGACGGCGAGAAGAAGAACTGTTGCGACAAGGGCAGCCACGATCTTCATCAGCGGATCATGAGATGCCTCCTCATGCGCCTGTGGCTGTCCTGGTCTTGCCGAGGGCCCGGGCGCAACCTTATGGAAGACCTTCCTCTCGACATCATGTATCTTCTCAAGTGACTTGCAGACTTCCTTCCAGGAAGAAGGCCTGTTTTCAGGATTTTTAGCGAGCATGTGATCTACAATGTTCGAAAGGAGGGGATTCAAATCCTTGTTGTGGTGCGCAAGCGGCACCGGTTTCTCATTTAAATGCCGTTTCATGACAGCATCAGGATCATCGCCCGTAAAAGGCGGAGAGCCTGAAAGCATATGGTACAAGGTGGCGCCAAAGGAATACATGTCAGACCGGCAGTCGATCCTGTGGACATCTCCGGCGACAACCTCGGGCGGCGCGTATAACGGCGTTGCCATCAATCCTTCCTTGGTGGCTTTTTCGTCATGGAGGGATTTTGCAAGACCGAGGTCTGCGAGCTTCGCACCTCCGCTGCTGTTCAATATTATGTTTTCAGGCTTTATGTCGCCGTGGCAGAGCTTCTGTCTCTCCCATGCGTAATCAAGGGCGGATGCAATCTTGACCGCTATATCTATGGCATCTTTTGGAGGCAGTACGCCTTCCCGGGTTATTCTTGTGTCCAGGGTTTCGCCTTCTATAAGCTCCATCGCGAAATAATAGATCCCGTCAAGAGTGCTGCCTGCGTCATAGACCTGTACGATGTTGGAATGGCTCAGGCTTGCCGCTGAACGGGCCTCCTTGAAGAAACGATCGACGAATTCAGAATCGCGGGAGAGTTCATCGGAAAGGACTTTCAATGCGACATATCTTTCCAGATTTAGCTGTTTGGCCTTGTAGACAACGCCCATGCCCCCCTGCCCCAGCCTGCTTTCAACAAGGAATCCATTTATCACTGTGCCGGGATTAAGCTGGCTGACAGAAGGAACCGAGAGTACAGTGCCGCAGGTTTGGCAGGCTTGCTTGCCTGTCGCGGAATCGACGGTAAATTCAACTTGTTTCTTGCAGGTATTACAGTATCCGGGCATTCCTCATCCTCTTTCTTATGACATTCCAGGTCGCATGGTTCCGACGTTCGAGATCGGCGCCTGATCCCTGAAATCTTCAACAGCAAAGCTTGTAAAAAATTAAATGAATAACTTACACTCATTTCCTCCAAAAGCAAAACATACAGGCAAACTTTACAGGAGAATGCAGTGCAATGTTTTTTGCAGTCGAATCTCATGCGGTTTCCGGCCGGGCAGACAATCCCGATCATCTCGATCCGGAATCTGTGGGCGCATTTGTATTGCCAGTCAACGGCGCAGGCCGTCCGGGCTTTTCCGGTTTCGGGAATGACGGAGGAGGCTTTTCGAATTTAATTATCAAATAGCCTTTCTTCTTGAATCTGAATTCCAATATGGGCACCGGCCCCCTTGCAGCTATCATGTAGTCGGTTTTCCGCCTGCCGTATGATTCCATTTCGAAAAGGACATGCTTCACATCGGCCGTCAGGTTGTCATCTCCGAAAACATATCTGACAGGCTGCCTTATGTAAAATATGAACGGTTCATAGTTCATGACCCCGAAATCGAAAAGATACAAGGGCTCCCCGGGTGGAACGCATTTGTTTATTGCCGTTCCAACAGGACGCTTCATGTCATATTGCCTGGCAACAGGAAGAATGAAGCAGAAGGCCTGCAGCATTATCACAACTACGAGTGCGCCAGTCGCCAGGGCAAGCTTCAATGAATCCAGAAGGGCGCCCCGCTTATAATTATAAAAGATAAACAGCAGGAATGAAACAGTTAGGACGGTTACGAGAAATGTCGGCAGGTAATTGATATATTCCAGCGGGGAAGGCGGTTTCATGTTAAAATATCCATAGAGATATGCAATGTATCTCATGTTTATCAGCAGTATGCCCGCCGCAAGTGCAAGCGCTGAGAGGATTGAAAGCCCCAGCAGGATGTTCCTCCATATCCTGTGCGCCATGTTGTTCTCCGGCAGATTCGAAAGCATGAAGCCTGTCATTATAACCGCTACCGGGATCAGCGGCACATAATATCTGGCTTTGGTTCCGGGAGGAAGGCTTGTAATTATGAATCCGGCTACAAGCGCCCAGAAAAGACTTTTGATCATCAGCCTCTGGGTTTCAGGAATATCGGCAATCCATTTTTCCCTGCGGAAGAAAGGTATGAACAGGAGCCATGGCAGGAAATAAGTCATAGCCTGGAAAATGTTCCCCACCCAGGAGGCTGGCCTGAACTTGTCCATGCCGTAGATGATATCGGTAACGTCGGAAAGCCATTCCCTGCTCATCTTCGGTTCTTCAACTGATACCGCTGCTGTCTTTGCGGCAGTTTCTCCCTGGTTGGCCAGAAAAGCTGAGATAGCCCATGTCGAAAACACAAGCGCCATTACGAGAATGCCGGTAAAATGCGGCGCCTTCCTGAGCTCCGACAGTTTCTTTTCATTCTTGAGCACGAAAAAGACGACGCAGTAGAAGAAAATTAATATTATGGGCCCTTTCAGCAGGAGCCCCAGGCCGAGTATGAATCCCGGAATGGTCCAAAGAAGCCATTTTGACGAGTTCAAGGAACGCAGATTGAGCCATGTCAGGACTGCCATTCCGGTCATGCTTGCATATGCACCGTCGATTTCTATAAGCCTTCCCTTGTCGACTATCCCAATCGTTGTCAGGAAGATGACAGCTGATATGATCCTTCCGTCCAAGGTCAGCCAGCCGGACGGCATCAGGACGAGGCAAAGTGCGAAGCATAGTACCAGGAGCGTTGTTGGAAGTCTCGCGGAAAATTCATTTCTTTCCCCGGTGACGATGAAGGATGTCGCTATCATCCAGTTGATGAGAGGGGGTTTTTTGTAATATTTCTCGCCGGCGAGTTCAGGGGTCAGCCAGTTGCCTGTTTCAACCATCGTCAAGGCTGGCAGCATCCTTTTTGGTTCATTGCCCTGGACTTCCCGTCCACCGAGGCCCGGCAGATATATGCCCGCCCAGATGATTAGGATTATTATAGCGGCCGAGACTCTGGTAGGTTTGTAGCTCAATATATTCAATTTCGCCTGCAGTCCGGTTAAATTTAAAGATGGAATTTACAGATACGGCTGTTTATTTACAAGACTTCTTCGAGAGATTCTATCACCGTTTCAATCGCCTTTACGCGTGCGTGGAGCTTGCAGTTCGCCTCAATGATCGTCCATGGCGCATGCTTCGTGCTTGTCCTGGCGAGCATCTCCTCGACAGCAGGGAAATACCTCTCCCACTTTTTCCTGTTCCGCCAGTCCTCCTCCGTGATTTTCCACTGTTTCCAGGGAGCCTTCTCCCTTTCCTTGAAACGTCTGAGCTGCTCGTTCTTGTCGATGTGAAGCCAGAACTTGACAATTACAGCGCCTGATTCCCGGAGAAGCCGCTCCATCTCGTTTATTTCCCCGTACGCCCTTTCTGCTTCTGCGGCGGTGCAGAAGCCTTCGACCTTCTCGACAAGAATCCTGCCATACCAGGATCTGTCGAATATGGCGATATGCCCGGCCTTTGGGACCCTGTTCCAGAAACGCCACAGGTAATGGTGCTTCTTCTCAATGTCGTTCGGCGCCGCGATTGGAACGACTTCATAACCCCGCGGATCAAGGGAATGGACAAGTCTTCTTATGTTCCCTCCTTTTCCTGCCGCGTCCCAGCCTTCATATGCGACCAGGAGAGGAATCCGCCTGCTGTATATCTCGTGTTCGAGCTCCCTTATCCTGTCCTGGGCCTTGTCAATCCTTTCAGAATATTCATCCCTGGTGAGGGAAAGTGAAAGGTCCGCTCTGGAAAGAGGACTGTTTTTCCTCTTCCAGCCCACATACATGTCAGGCCGGCTTCTTCCAAGCTCCGCAGCAGCGGAAAGCTTCTTCCTGACGGCATCGGTGATCCTCCTGAATATTTCAACGGTAGCAGATCGCAGATCGGACGTTTCAACTATGGTCCATGGTGCATGCGCGGTATCGGTCCTCCTGAGCATTTCAGAATAGGCCTTGAAATATTTTTTATATTTCCTGTGGCGCGAAAGGTCCCCCTTCGAGACGCGCCATGAGGTTGCGGGATTTGAAAGAAGCTTCCTGAACCTGCGCTTCTGCTCCTTCTTGCTTATGTGCAGGAAGAACTTCACGATCACTGCACCGTCCGCACAGAGCTGCTTTTCAAAATTGTTCATGCCGGAGGGTGCGCCTTCCACCTTTTCCCTGCTGACATTCTTTTCTACCCTGTCGACGGTCAACCTCCTATACCAGCTCCTGTCAAATATTGCAATCCTCCCTTTCTCGGGGGTCCTGATCCAGAAGCGCCAGAGATAAGGCCTCAGTTCCTCCTCTTCAGTAGGAGCCAGGGTGGAATGGACATTGTAGCCGCGGGGATCGAAGGACATCATGAGCTTGTTTATAAGGGTGCCTTTGCCGGATGCATCCCAGCCTTCGAAAACTATTATGACTGGAATTCCGGCCTTCAGCGCTTCCCGCTGGCATTCCCCCAGCTTGAGTTCCAGGGATTTCACTGCGGAATGGTAAGCGCCCTTTTCCATCTTCTTCAATGATTTCGCCTTCTTAAGCATGTTCATGCCGTCTCCCGTCCGGTAATCCTTTTGTTTTTTAATCCTTCGGCAATTGAAAAGTTAGATTCAAAATACATATTTTCAATTTACCATAATATAATATAGGGAATTTATGATTAGAAAAATCCCGACGCTTAACTTTCTGTCAAATCTGACACTTGTCCTTCTTGTCCTGGCCCTGACATCATTTGCAGTTGAACCCGCCAAGGACCAGGAGATAATAGCCAGGATAACGGCAAACATCTTTGTCAAGGACCACTACCGCCAGCATCTCCTCGACGACGAGATATCCGAGCAGCTCTTCTATGAATATTTCAAAACTCTCGATCCGTCACGCCTCTACCTGACGCAGGAGGACATCAAGAGGTTCGAAAAATACAAGCTCGAGCTTGACGACATGCTCCTCAATGGCGATGTCACCTTCGCTTTTGAAGTCTATGATCATCTCCTGAAAAGGGCCGAGGACTGCCGCAGATATTCCGAAGAGGTGATAAAGGGGAAACTCGACTTTACGGTGGATGAGAACTACATGGTCGACCGGAGCAAGGAGAAATGGCCCGCCGGCCTGGATGAGCAGAAGGAGCTATGGAGGCTGAAGATCAAGAACGACATCCTTTATTTCAGGCTCATGGAACGCGCGGAAAAGGAAAAAGCGGAGGAGGCCAAGGACAAGGCTGGCTCGACCAAGCCCGAAAAGGAGCCCGTTGAAAAATGGAACAGGGGCACGCCGGAGGAAAGGATGCTCAAAAGGCTCTCAAACAACATCAGATACCTCAAGGACAATGATTCATCGGACATCCTTGAACAATATCTCACGGCATTCGCGAACGTCTACGATCCGCATTCAGTCTATATGTCCCAGCGCACCGTAGAGGATTTCAATATCCAGATGAAGCTTTCACTAGTCGGGATCGGAGCAACTCTTTCCATGGAGGACGGCTATACCAAGATCATAAACATCATACAGGGAGGTCCTGCGGACATCGATGGAAGGCTCAAGCCGGATGACAGGATAATCGCCGTCGCCCAGGATGAAGCCGAACCGGTGGATGTCGTTGACATGCCCCTTTCCAAGGTGGTTAATCTGATCAGGGGGAAGAAAGACACGGTTGTCAGGCTGACAATCCTCAAGGGGGAAAAAGGAATTCATGCGATTCCGGAACTCATCTCCCTCACCCGCGACACTGTAAAGCTTACCGAGCAGGAGGCGAAAGGCGAAATAAAGAAAATGAAGATGCCGGACGGCTCGGAAAAGAAAATAGGAGTCCTCGTGCTGCCATCCTTCTATTTCGATTTCGAGGGGGCCACCCATGGAAACAACGATTTCAAGAGTTCGACAAATGATGTCAGGAAAATAATTACCGGCTTCAAGAAGGATAAAGTTGATGGAATCCTCCTGGACATGAGATCCAACGGAGGGGGAAGCCTCTTCGAGGCTATAACGCTGACTGGACTTTTCATAAAGAAGGGGCCGGTCGTGCAGGTCAAGAATCCAAACGGATCCGTGGATGTTAAAAATGATCCTGACAAAGGAATCTTCTATGACGGCCCCCTGGCTGTCATGGTGAACCGGCTGAGCGCTTCTGCCGCTGAAATTTTCGCAGGAGCCATAAAGGATTATGGCAGGGGGATACTGATCGGAGACAGCCATACACACGGGAAGGGAACAGTGCAGACAATCTACGACCTTGACAATTTCCTGCGGCACTACGGCCTCAAGAGTTCTGCAGGGGCGATCAGGATCACCACGTCGAAGTTTTACAGGATAAACGGGGAGTCCACGCAGAACAAGGGCATAAAGCCCGACATCGCCTTCCCTTCCTACACTGACTGCATGGACATCGGCGAGGAATTTCTTGAACATTCACTTCCCTGGGACACGATAACTCCAGTCAAGTACGAAGCTTATTCCGACATGCAGAAATGCATTCCGGCACTTGAGGCCAAATCCATCGAGCGCAGGAAGAATGAAGTCGGATTCAAGATCCTTTCTTCGAACATTGAACGCTTCCGGAAGATAAAGGAGCAGAAGTCGGTGACTCTCAACGAACAAAAGAGATGGGAGCTGTACAAGGAGGAGAAGAAGCTTTCCGAACAGCAGTGGGCCCTTATGAGGATTGATAATCCCATGGACGAGGACGTTGTCGAGGAAAATGCAGTTAAAAAGAAGGACGGGGAGAAGATTGCCACGGAGGAAGGCATAAAAATAGATGGCAAATATAAGAAGGACAAGAAGCCTGCAAATGATCTTTTCCTCGACGAGTCCGCAAAAATACTCTGCGATTTCATAGGACTTGCCCCACCTGAGGACACTGCGGCACTGGCAAAATAAATGGTGCGTATTAAGTAATCTATGTCGTTTACTTAATACGTACTGAAAGTTTGTACTCCAACGGGTACGCTCTCGCAACAACAGTTTTACGTTTATTTCGCAATCAGCTCAACCTGTTGCTGAAAGCGGATTCTCATCCACCGGTTTCATATTCCATAGCTGGCTGTGCCATCCGTAGCTGAGCCGGCAAAGCTGGCAAGCGAAGGATGGTGGTGGGGGGTGGATTCGAACCACCGAAAGCATAGCTAGCAGATTTACAGTCTGCCCCGTTTGACCGCTCCGGAACCCCACCATTATAAATTTTCATCGAAAATTTATATTGGAGCGGGTGATGGGAGTCGAACCCACGTAGCTAGCTTGGAAGGCTAGAGCATTACCGTTATGCTACACCCGCATTTACTTAACTCAATTATTGTCAATTAACTGCAAGGCCCGGCGGGATAACTTCTTCCATATCCTTAATCCTTGCCCCCTGCCCTGTCGCCTTGCGTCATACAGATTAAAAACAAGTGAGCAAATATGCCTTGTGATGGAATCTTTTCAAATGTCGGGAAATAAAATCTATAAAGATTTTCAATCCGTTATTGCGTTGTCTATGCATGGATCCGGATATCCGGGTTAATGGGGCTAAATCCGGGGAGGGACTTATAAAATTGTAATTTCGACACCCTGTTTACGGGGAATCAGATAATAAGAAGTTCTGTAATGCGTGTTATCGAATGTTTAATGTTAAGCCCTGAAGTCAAAACCGTTCTGGTTTACTTGTCGCTCAGCGCAATCTCATCCGCTGCCTGAGGTTCTTCGGGCGGTCTTACGTGGGAAAATGTCATTCCAACTACCATCAGGGCAATCAGCCCGAAATATAGGAATGTGAGGAGCAGCCTCTGCGCAAGAGTGACTTTGAAGAAATCCGACTTGCGGTTCTTGTACTGTGTCCACATGTATGGGAGAGACATGAAGATTATAAGGAAGAGGATGAAGTTGGGATTCATGTAAATCAGGAAGCCCATGATCACAAATCCGATTATCCAAAGCCATAACGATAATGCCGAGACCACTCTGCCACCATCAAGTACGCCTATAGGCGCAAGATTGAACAGGTTGAGGAAGAATCCGAAATATGCAAGTGCGCTGAACAACGGCTGTCCTGTCATTATATATAATACAAAACAGATTATGGCGCCAATCCCTCCGAGGAGAGGACCGCCGATCGCGACCTGCGCTTCGATCCATGCGTTCTTAGGCGCATCCTTGAGGGCGATGAATGCGCCCATGAACGGAATGAATACCGGTGCGCCTACTTTAAGTCCTACCCGCTTTGCCGCCAGAAGATGTCCGCATTCATGGACAAGCATCAGAAGCACGAAGCCCACGGCGAATTTCCAGCCCCAGTTCATCGCATAGAACCAGATCGAGATGACCATTGTCCCTCCGGTCTTGAGCAGGAGAGGGAAGAATTTTACGATCGGTATGATGAGGAATTTAAGCTTTGCACCAAACTTTATGATGATCAGCAGAACTATTCCTATTGGTACAAAAAGCTTCTTGAGCTGCTGCCAGACAGTCGGCTCCCCTGCCCTGTAGTCGGCTGAGCTGATGTCCTTGCTGTATGAAGGAGCCTGAGCCTGCTGGGGCAGTGGTTCCTGCGGCCTGCTGTTGTCAATATTGTTGTCCATATTGTGTGTTCCTCAGCCTTTAAAAACCACAGCCAAAAATGGCTATTCGTCTCATAATAATTTCGAGGCATCTCCTCTTCAAAGGAGCGCGGGTTTTCCAACCCGCGATTTGGCGGACTAGAAAGTCCGCCCTCCGTTATTTTGAAGCTCAATTCTATTATAAGACTATTAGTAACTACAAACTTCAAATATAGATACATAGATACAATCAGACACCTTGTTTTTCAACCTGGCTTCTCCTCATCCATTGTCTTTTCAAACTCTTCGACATTTTCCGTGTGAATTCAAAACAACTCGGAAAAATAAAAATCACATTGAATTCCAGCGGTAATTTGAAAAACATCATTACAAAGTATAGAGTTCGCAATTAAATCATATAGGACTTGGACATGCCGAATGCTAAGGAAAAACTGCCCGGCGGAACGGAAACGATCCTGCTGGTCGACGACCAGGACGCGATCTGGGACTTCATGATCGAGGCCCTCCAGACCCTCGGATATTCCGTCATTCTCGCCGAAAACGGCCTGGACGCCGTTGAAATCTACAAGAACAATCCCAAGCAGATAGACATGGTGATCCTTGACATGATCATGCCGAAGCTGGGCGGACACGGCACCTTCTACCAGATAAGGGCCATCGATCCGAAGGCGAAAATACTCCTCTCGAGCGGATATGTTTCAGAAGAAGAAGTCAATGACATCCTCAAGCAGGGCGCCGCAGGTTTCCTTGCAAAACCGCACCGCATAAATGTGATCGCAAAGGAAATCCGCAGGATCCTGGACAGCAAATAAATTTCAGCGGCTGAATTTATATCACTTGAAATTCTCCAGCTCCTTCTCGTCGCCCAGATACCATTTCCCATTTCGCAGCACCCAGTATCCGGGTTTCTGCTCCTCCCAGTTCAAACCTCTTATCTTCAATGCGGGAACGACCTTTGCATCGTTTTCCCTGACGCCAATTTTCACGCTTGTGATTTTAGCTCCGTCCTTCGGGACCTGAGCCAGCTTCAACATGCCGCCCATTACATTCAAATAGCCCTTGATCACCTGCGGCGAGGCCCCTTCCCTTATCTTTGGATCCATATATTCGTAGGCGGAATTGACGTCGTCAGTTACAAGCGCCTTTGTGAAGCCCTGATAGCGCGCCTCGATCTCCTTTTTGACAGATGCTTCGCTTTTGCCCAGAGGATTTCCAGGGAGTCCACCAATGTCGACGTCAGCATTGGCGACGCCCTTTTCACCTGGAGCTTCTCCGCCTTTTATTTTCTGGATGGTCCCCTTGACCGCCAGCGCGCCGTCCAGATCGCCCTTCTTAGTCCTTGTAATCATGAGTTTGTCAAGTTTCTTGATCGCTTCATCATTGGCCTTGGAAATCAACGTGCCCCTTTCCTGGAGGACGTTTTCAATCTCCTTGTCGGCGGCATAAGCCGGAATCCGGGCGGCGCAAATAATCATGCAGATGCAAATTATTCTTCTCATTGTCTGAAACTCCTTGATTTTAATTTTCAAAAGGCTGGAACAATAATCCAGCCAGCTGCATAATTCAATACTCATATATGTGCTGAAATGTTACCGCTTATACAAAAAAACATGGTTTTTTTTATTTTTATTCTTTGAAATCCTCCTTTTATCATATAGCTTGCGGTGCTTGTTTTTTTAAAAAGTTTTCAGGATAATTTTAACTACAGGAGACAGATAAAAGATGAGAATGAAGAGAGCGTTATTCGGATGCTCGGCGCTTCTTGCTGCGGCATTATGTCCAACATCAACATTGTTAGCGAGCGAGGCGGAACTTAAGCTTCCTGATCTCAGCCAGGTTAAATTCCTGGGCGGAAGCGTCACTGGAACCCAGCTCATGCTCATCGGCATTGTCGTGTGCGCGATCGGCCTCGTGTTCGGACTTGTCCAATATGTCCAGACCAGGAACCTCCCCGTCCATAAATCAATGAGCGATGTTTCGAACATCATCTGGGAGACCTGCAAAAGCTATCTGGCCCAACAGGGCAAGTTCCTGGCGGTCCTTTGGGTATTGATCGCCATCTGCATGGTCTACTATTTCGGTTTTCTTACGGCACACGAAGGCAAGTCCACCGGCACGGTTGTGCTGAACGTCATAATCATCCTTGCAGCATCCGTACTCGGAATACTCGGTTCCTACGGCGTCGCCTGGTTCGGAATGCGTCTCAACACTTTCGCGAACAGCCGTTCCGCCTTTGCCTCCCTCCGCGGCACTCCCTGGCAGGCGCTTGCGATTCCGATGCGTTCCGGCATGAGTGTCGGGCTTCTTCTGGTAACGGTCGAGCTTTTCTTCATGATCTGCATTCTTGTCCTTCTCCCTTCCGATATCCGCGGTGCATGCTTCATAGGCTTTGCAATCGGTGAATCCCTCGGCGCATCAGCCCTCCGTATCTGCGGTGGAATTTTCACCAAGATCGCCGACATCGGCTCGGACCTGATGAAGATAGTATTCAAGCTCCCTGAAGATGATCCCAAGAATCCCGGAGTCGTTGCCGACTGCACAGGCGACAACGCCGGCGACAGCGTCGGGCCGACAGCCGATGGTTTCGAAACCTATGGAGTCACTGGCGTCGCCTTGATCGCCTTCCTGGCCTTGGTCCTCGGTACAAGCACTCTCTGTGCCCAGCTCATCGTCTGGTTATTTGTTATGCGCATATTGATGATCTTGACATCCATGTTCTCATATTTCATCAACGAAGCATATTTCTCGTCGAAGCTGAAGGACTTGAAGGAGTTCGATCCAGAACATCCCCTCACCGTCCTCGTCTGGCTGACCTCAATCGTATCAATCGGCGTGACATATCTTGCAAGCTACTTCCTGATCGGCAGTATCGAGATCAAGGGGGTTGCCCAGCCGAACCTCTGGTGGGTTCTTTCCACGATAATCAGCTGCGGTACAATCGCAGGCGCACTGATACCCGAGTTCACGAAAGTCTTTACAAGCACGAACGCAAAGCACGTCAAGGAAGTTGTAACCGCCTCCAAACAGGGTGGCGCATCACTCAACATACTTTCAGGATTCGTTGCTGGTAACTTCTCAGCCTTCTGGGAAGGACTGACAATGCTGGTGCTGATGCTCATCGCCGCACTGCTTGCAAACAATCCGGCTGTAGTCAGCATGATGCCTGTGGGATTTGAATTTGCCGCACCTATCTTTGCATTCGGTCTTGTAGCTTTCGGTTTCCTCGGAATGGGACCTGTCACGATCGCAGTTGACAGCTTCGGCCCGGTCTCCGACAACGCTCAGTCGGTCTACGAGCTCAGCAGGATAGAATCCATCCCCGGCATCAGGGAAGAGATAAAGAAGGACTTTGGATTCGAGCCTGACTTCGAAAGAGCAAAGCTCAACCTCGAAAGAAATGACGGTGCTGGAAACACGTTCAAGGCGACGGCCAAGCCGGTTCTCATCGGAACTGCCGTCGTTGGAGCAACAACGATGATATTCGGTATCATCATCATGCTTGCGCGTATTGCGGCTGAAAGACACGGCGGAAACGTCGGTGAAATGATCCCCGGAGCTGAGAAGGCTACAGCAGTCGTCTCTGACGCAGCCCTCAAAGCCGGTATCGCCGAAGTCATAGGCAAGCTCTCACTTGTACAGCCTGAAATCATCCTTGGGCTTCTCATGGGCGGCGCAGTCATCTACTGGTTCACCGGAGCGGCCACACAGGCCGTTGTCACCGGCGCCTACAGGGCTGTCGTATATATCAAGGAAAACATGAACCTGAACGCCGAAACGGCCTCCATCAAGGATAGCAAGGAAGTCGTGAAGATCTGCACGATCTATGCGCAGAAGGGGATGTTCAACATCTTCATCGCGATATTCTGTTTCGCGCTTTCACTGGCGTTCTTCAATCCCTTCTTCTTTATTGGATACCTGATCTCCATAGCATTCTTCGGTCTTTTCCAGGCCATATTCATGGCCAATGCCGGTGGTGCCTGGGATAATGCAAAGAAGATCGTCGAGGTCGACCTCCGCCAGAAAGGCACGGATCTCCATGCCGCCTGCGTAATCGGCGACACTGTCGGCGACCCATTCAAGGACACATCCTCAGTCGCGATGAACCCGATCATCAAGTTCACCACGCTGTTCGGTCTCCTCGCAGTTGAAATCGCAGTTTCCATGAAGGACGCCTCCACGAAGTATGCAATCGGCGGAGTCCTCTTCATAGTGGCGCTTACCTTCGTGTACCGCTCATTCTACTGCATGAGGATACCCGAGGATAAATAACGCTTGATTTGATTTGACATTAAAGGCTCAGGTGCTAAAATCCGCACTTGAGCCTTTAATTTTTTAATTGCTTTAAATCGGAAATGTTTACATGTGTTTAGCTGTTCCAATGAAATTGACAAAGGTGGCCTCTGACAAGCTCAGCGGTTCCGCTGAGTTTGATGGCATTGAAAGGGATGTGAATCTCTCGTTGATCGAAAAACCCCGGGTCGGCGACTACGTTATTATCCATGCCGGTTTCGCCATAGAGAAATTCAATGCAAAAGAAGCGAAGATACAGCTCGAACTCTTCCGGGAGATAACCGAGGCGGTCGGCCTTAAGAAAAACATGATATGAATATTGGAAAAAGAGGCAAACTGAAGTTTGTACTCCAACGAAGTCAAATTCATGGCTGCCAAGGAACGTTGCCCGTCAGGTCGGCATGTTAAAGCCGTTCTTGCCTGTCGCGCCGAAGCTTCTTAGCGAAGGAGGAGGCCCGGCGCTCCGTAAGAAGACACTGACGATCGACGACTAACAACTAGCGACTGTTAAAAATGAAATACATCGATGAATTCAGGAATTCGGATACGGCCAATGCGTTAAGCAGGCAGATTCACGAGCTCTCCTCGGAACTTCCCGGACAGATCACCATAATGGAAGTATGCGGAACTCATACGATGGCAATTGCGAAGTTCGCAATCCGAAGCCTACTTCCTGAAAAGATCAGGCTGGTCAGCGGTCCCGGATGCCCTGTCTGCGTCACGCCGGCAGGATATATCGACGCCGCAATTGAACTTGCCGGGGACGGAAAGACGATTGTCACTTTTGCGGACATGATAAATGTGCCGGGAACTTCATCGAGCCTATCCAAGACACGTTCATCCGGAGCAAAGGTCGAGACATGCTATTCACCAGAGGCCGCAGTTGAAACTGCCCTGAAAAACCCCGGGACTGAAATTGTATTCCTTGCCGTTGGATTTGAGACCACGATCGGGCCGGTGACAAGCATTGTCGCAAGGGCTTCCGCCGAGAAAATAAGGAATGTGAGTATTTTGACATCCTTCAAGCTGATCCCCCCGGCAATGGAGGCTCTTTCCTCCGACAAGGAGCTTAAGATAGATTCGTTCCTGTGTCCGGCGCACGTCAGCGCAATCATCGGCGCAAAGGCATATGAACCTTATGTTGAAAAATATCAGAAGCCGTGTGTAATCGCCGGTTTCGAACCTCTCGACATCCTGTCAGGCATAAAAATGATCCTCCAGCAGATAATCAAGGGCGAAGCCAGGGTTGAAAACAATTATTCCAGGGTTGTCAAATATGAGGGCAACCAGCGGGCCGTTTCCTTCATTTACAAATACCTTGAATGTTCGGATGCGTGCTGGCGCGGGCTTGGAATGATTCCGGCAAGCGGACTGTCATTGAAGAAGGAATACCATGGCTTTGACGCGGAAAAGCGTTTTGGGATCAGGATTTCAAACAGGGCTGAAAACAAAGGCTGCCGCTGCGGAGATGTACTGAAGGGGAAGATCATCCCTTCCCAGTGTCCGCTCTTTGCAAAGACATGCACGCCTGAGAAGCCGGCCGGTCCATGCATGGTGAGCAGCGAAGGCACCTGTTCCGCATACTATAAATACATGCGTTAAAAAAATAACATTTGAATTGCCGCAAAAAGATTTTTCAATGATTTTTCCGAGGGAAACAGTGATTTTTATCTGATTTTTCGGACATATTTCTTGACAAACATTAAAATCATTTTAAAGTAACGACGTTTTTTTATTTTGCTCTAAGGATTCCGCGTTGACATTAAAATGTCCGACAGCGGCAGGGGGAGGGCAGAACAACCGGATCGAGATATAATCTTGAAAGCTGATTAATGAACAACAATACTTTGATTTTACTTGCAATTTTCATACCGCTGCTAGGCTCGCTGATCCTGCCATTGCTCGGTTGTATTTCATGCAGGATGCGCAATCTGGCGGCTCTCATAATGGTTCTGACCTCGCTGGTCTGCGCAACGCTGATGATGCCTTCGGTGCTCGCAGGCGAGCATTCAAAGATCACTCTTATCTTCCCGCTTGGTTTTAATTTTGTCCTCGTCGCCGACATGCTTTCAATATTCATGGCAATTGTATCTTCGTTGACAGGTGCAATAATCGTCTTTTATTCCTTCGACTATATAAGCCACTACGAAAACCAGAACGAATATTATCTGATGGTCGTGATGTTCCTCGGCTCGATGATGGGGATCATCTTCTCGGCAAACCTCATACTCCTCTATGTGTTCTGGGAACTGACGGCGCTGACATCATGGAGACTGATCGGATTCTTCAGGGAGAAGAACCATGTCCTCAAGGCCGACAAGTCATTCCTTGTTACCGTGTTCGGTGCCGTCGTGATGCTTGTGGGCTTCGTAATGATATATCAGCAGACCGGTTCATTCGACTACGATGTGATCAAGGAGAAGCTCACTGCCACCAACCCCCTTTCCAGCATAGCAGTGATATTCATATTGTTCGGTATACTTTCGAAATCTGCGACACTGCCCCTTCATACATGGCTTCCTGACGCCGGTGTTGCTCCGTCGCCTGTCACCGCCCTGCTCCACGCCGCCGTACTTGTCAAGATCGGTGTATATGTCTACGCCAGACTTTTCATCTCGACCTTCACCGTCGATGAAGTATGGCACACGATAATACCTTTCATAGCTGCGGTCAGCGCCCTTGTTTCCGCAGGAGCCGCACTCATTGAAACCGACATGAAGAGGATAATCGCATATTCAACTGTCAGCCAGATCGCCTTCATATTCCTCGGTCTTGCAGTCGGCGGAGAACTGGCCATTACCGGCGGACTCCTATATATCCTGATGCACGGACTCGCAAAAGGCGGCCTCTTCCTATGTGCGGGCATCGTGGAACAGAACACCAAGGTGAAGGACATCACAAAGCTTGGTGGACTCATCCATACAATGCCAGTAACCGCCATCAGCTTCCTCCTTTGCGCCTTCTCGGTCATGGGAATTCCACCCTTCGGAGGATTCTTCAGCAAGTATATGGTTATAACCGGCGCAGTTGGCAGCGGTCAGCTCTTCATAGCGTTCACATTCATATTCGGAGCCTTCCTGACGCTTATCTATCTTTTCAGGTTGTTCACAATGATTTTCATGGGCGAAGTCAAAACCCCTTCCAAGGGTGAAAACTCCCCGATTATGCTGACAAGCGTGGCGATGCTCGCCGTGCTTTCTTTGATAAGCGGCCTATACATTAACTATATTGCCGGTCCCGTACAGAATACGGCCCAGCAGATGCTTGGGATGATAAAATGATTGAGAAACTGATGTTCGCACTTATCGCAATTCCCGCCATAGCGGGCGTGCTGGCACTTGTCGTGCCAAGCAGGATCCGCGGCGCCAGGGAATTCATCGCCATGCTTGCGACAATATTGAACCTCTTCATCATAATTGCATTATTCGGCAAGACGCACTCATTCAGCTATCCATGGGTCGGATTCGGACTTGAATTCTCCATGAGGCTGTACCACTTCAGCTCCTTCATCATACTCGCATCCGCAGGATTCAGCTTCCTCATCTGCATGTATTCGACCACTTTCATGATGAACAAGAACCATGTCGGCCAGTTCTACGCGTATCTGCTCCTCTCGGTTGCAATGGTCAACGGCGCCGTGCTCGCAGACAATCTCGTCGTCTTGCTCTTCTTCTGGGAAGGCCTGCTCCTGACACTGTTCGGAATGATAATCATTGGTCACAAGGGCGCCTACAAGACCGCAGTGAAGGCATTCATCATCGCAGGCGTGACTGAACGAGGCCTGATGCTGGGCATCGGCCTCGTCTTTTATATCACCAAGGGCAACCTGACAATTTCAAAGCTCAACATCCCTCTTGATACTGCTCTTGCCAGCACGGCCTTTATCCTTATTATGATCGGCGCAATCTCCAAGGCAGGCTCGATGCCTTTCCACAGCTGGATCCCGGATGCAGCTGTTGACGCCCCCCTGCCCTTCATGGCGTTCCTGCCTGCAGCCCTTGAAAAACTTCTGGGAATCTATCTGCTGGCAAGGATTTCCCTCGACATGTTCCAGCTCACCGCGTTTTCGTGGGTCAGCACCCTCATGATGGTGATAGGCTCCCTTACAATACTCTTCGCAGTCATGATGGCGCTTGTCCAGAAGGACTACAAGAAACTGCTGTCATACCACGCGATCAGCCAGGTCGGCTACATGATCCTTGGAATTGGAACAGCCGTCCCCGCAGGTATTGTCGGCGGACTTTTCCACATGATAAACCACGCAATGTACAAGAGCTGCCTCTTCCTCACCGGTGGTTCGGTCGAAAAACAGACGGGCACGACCGATCTTGCCAGGCTCGGTGGCATCGGCAAATACATGCCTGTGACGTTCACATGCTTCATAATTGCAGCCGCCGCGATCTCCGGAGTTCCTCCTTTGAACGGTTTCTTCTCGAAGGAACTGGTTTATGACGGAGCCCTTGAGCGCCACTGGATTTTCTATGCCGCAGCACTGCTCGGTTCATTCCTGACTGCAGCATCCTTCCTCAAGCTCGGTCATGCAGCCTACCTCGGCAAGGAGTCCCCGGCAGTCAGGAACGTGAAGGAGGCGCCGATGCCGATGCTAATACCAATGATTGTGATTGCAGGTGGATGCGTCCTCTTCGGGCTTTACAACCCGCTTCCGCTGAACAATCTCATCCAGCCGATTCTAGGGGACAAGCTTGAAGGTCACAATTACACAGGCTGGCCGCACAGCGTATTTCTCGTGGTCATGACGCTTGTAGCTCTTGCAGCCGCCTATGCAAACCATCTCTTTGGAGTAAGGAAGGCAGGCAAGGCCATCGGTGCATCGGATCACATACACCATGCCCCCGGACTTTCCGAGATTTACGATGCCGCTGAAAAGGGACTTCTTGATCCTTACAACATCGGATTGAAGATTGCCGGTTTCATCGCATCACTGGCCTGGCGCATCGACAGAGGTGTAGACTGGCTGTATGACACCCTTACTGTGGAATCGGCATATGACCTTACTGATATCATCAAGGAACAGCATACAGGGAAATATTCGACTTATATAATCTGGTCCCTGGTAGGACTTCTTGTAATAATACTCTATTTCAGCATTAGCTTGATATAGGAATTTAAGGTAAAGGAAACAGGACGTGGCAAGTTTATTGGTTTTAATTCCGCTCTTTGCGGTAATAGTCATGAATCTCCCGCTCAAGGGGATGAGGGAGCTGTCCTTCCCTGCCGCCCTGCTTTTAATCATTGCCCAGACAGGTCTGGCATTCATGATGCCCCCTTCCTTCTGGAACATGGCGCCTCCATCCGGAATCGGTTCGAATTTCAGTTTGAACTTTACAGTCGACGCACTGGGCGTCGTAATGCTCATCTCGATAGGACTCGTCTCGTTCGCGGCAATTATTTCCGGATGGCGCACCATCGGTGGGACAGACCAGACACAGAAGGCCGACTTTGCAAGCATCCTCCTGCTCTGCATCGCAGGCATGAACGGGATAGTCATGGTCAACGACCTGTTCTCACTCTATGTCTTCCTTGAAATCGTAGCAGTCGCATCCTTCGTGCTTATTTCTTTCCACAGGGACATATGGGCGCTTGAAGGCGCCTTCAAATACATAATCATGTCGGCAGTCGCAACAATAATGATGCTCGCTTCGATCGGCCTGCTTCTGATGCTTGCCGGCGACACTTCCTTTGCGACAGTCGCAGCCGCTCTCAAGTCCAGTGACAGGAACTTCCTAATGGTTCTTGCAGTCGGACTCTTTACCGTGGGGCTTTTCATAAAGGGCGGACTTGTCCCGTTCCATGGATGGCTGCCTGACGCATATTCAACTGCGCCCAGCGGAGTTTCAGTGCTTCTCGCAGGAATAGTTACAAAGACGACCGGTGTCTACACATTGATCAGGCTTGTGACGTCGGTCTTCGGATTCACTGAATCAGTCATGAGCATACTGCTGGCGGTCGGACTGATCTCAATTGTCGTCGGCGCCCTCGCCGCACTCGGCCAGAAGGATTTCAAGAGGATGCTCGCCTATTCAAGCATAAGCCAGGTCGGATATATAATACTGGGCCTTGGAGCCGGAAATGCCTATGGCGTAATGGGCGCAGTCTTCCATCTCTTCAACCATTCCATCTTCAAATCCCAGCTCTTCATAAATTCCGCCGCAGTCGAAGAACAGACCGGAACACGGGACATGGACAAGCTCGGTGGACTCGGTTCAAAGATGCCTGTCACCAGCACCACATCCCTGATAGCACTCCTTTCAACCGTCGGCATACCGCCGTTCTCAGGTTTCTGGAGCAAGCTCATAATAATCATTGCGCTCTGGCAGTCCGCGAATTATTTTTCCGCCCTGGTTGCGGTCGTTGCCAGCGTCATAACACTCGCGTATTTCCTCTCCATGCAGCGCAGGGTCTTCTTTGGAAAGCTCAGGGCGGGATTGGAAAACATTACTGAGGCGAAGCTGGGAAATCTCGTGCCAGCGATCATACTGGCCCTGATAACGATAGCCGTCGGAGTGTGTTTCCCCTACATACTTGAAAAGTTCATACTGCCGATAAAGGATATTATACCGTTAGTGATTAAAAACTAGGAGAAAGACTTGACTATAAATATCATACTTCTGATACTTCTGACAGTCGCCTCGCTGTGGGCGGTCGTCAAGGGGAGCCTTGTGAAGAGCGCAATCGCTCTCGCGGCCGCAAGCGTCATCCTTTCAATACTCATGTTCAGGCTTGCATCGCCCCTTGCCGCAGTATTTGAACTTTCAGTCTGCGCCGGCCTGATAACTGTTATTTTCATGAGTGTCATCAGCCTTACCAAGCCTATGACTCACTTCGAAGAGAACGTCATGCATTCCAGCCGTATCAGACGCTTCTGGCTTCTGCCGGTGATTCTCATCGTTGCCGCGATCATCCTGGTAAAACTCGACGTGTCCTGGGACAAGATGATCAGGAAAGCACCGTCGGCCAGCAGGATTTCCAGCGCCCAGGCAATCCAGAACGCTCCTCTTGACGAGGAACAGGTCATGCTGATTGAAGACAGACAGCGCGACGCAAAGGATGTCAAGCACGTGATGTGGAACACAAGACGCCTCGACATTCTCGGCCAGGTGCTCATACTTCTCGCAGGAGTTTTCGCTGTCGTGGTCCTCTTCAAGTACAAACCGGACAGGCTGTCCAATCCAGAAGGGGAAGGAGAGGAGAAAAATGGCTGACAATACCGCACAGATACTTAATTTGTCCATGATATTCATACCGTTGCTCCTCATAACGGGAATCTACTGCATCCTCGTGACACGCAATTTAATAAGGATCATAATCGGCCTTGAAATCCTGACGAAGGCCGTGACCCTGCTGATTATTGTCGCCGGCTATGCGACCGGCGAATTGGCGCTTGCCCAGACGCTTGTGATAACACTCATCATAATAGAAGTAGTTGTCATGGTCGTCGCCGCAGGCATCATAATCAATGTGTCGCGTCATAACAGCTCCCTCGACGTGAGGAAGCTTGAGAAACTAAAAGGATAGGAGACAAACCTTGGAAACTTTACTGATTTATCCTCCTGTAGCGTTCCTGATACTGCTTCTTGCAGGTTTAATCATGTCCGCTCTTTCCTCGAAAATTGCCTTCAAGGGCGCCAAGAGCTCTCCGGGGAAACTGAAATCCTATGGATGCGGCGAAGACATAGAGAACCCGAGGCTCCAGCCGGATTACAGCCAGTTCTTCTCATTCGCGTTCTTCTTCACGATCATGCATGTTGTTGTACTGATGATAGCGACCGCCCCTGCCGACACAATCAGGCTTGGCGGCATGGCTTTCCTTTATCTGATAATCGCGGTAAGCGGCTTATTCATATTGTTCAGGAGGTAAATTCATATGGCTTTTCTAAATAAAATGGTTACTTGGGCGAGAGTCAAATCACCATGGATAATCCATTTCAATTCCGGTGCGTGCAATGCATGCGACATCGAAATTATCGCAGCGCTTACACCGCGCTATGACATTGAACGCTTCGGTATCCTCTTGAAAGCGACACCGAGGCATGCCGATGTTCTCGTATGTTCCGGTCCTGTAACCAGACAGATAAGAAGCAGGCTCATTAGGATCTACGAGCAGATGGCTGAACCTAAATTCGTCGTGGCAGTTGGAACATGCGCATGCTCGGGCGGCGTATTCAAAGGTTGCTACAATGTCATGGGTGGCGTAGATTCAGTCATTCCCGTCTCGGCATTCATACCCGGCTGTCCGGCATGCCCTGAAGCCATCATGGACGGCGTCGTAAAACTCATAACGAGCCTGGAAAAAGCCGAGGAAAAATCCGCCTAATCAAGGAGCGATATCATGTCAAAAGAAGAAACAATACAGCAGGAATTGATAAAAAACTTCGGTTTCCTTGAAGGCAAGTTCAGGATCCCGCGCGAAAGACGCATTTTTCTCGATGTGCCAGCGGACAGGTTCATGGATGTATTTGATTACACTGTGAAGAAGATGAATTTCAACTATCTCTGCATCATAAGCGGGCTGGACGAAGGCGAAAACCTTTCGTTCATCTATCACCTTGCACTCAATTACAGCATTATCCTCAATATTAAGATTTCAGTCCCTAAGTCCAATCCCTCAATCAAGACTATAACAGGATATTTCCCATCTGCAGATCTGTATGAAAGGGAGCTCGAAGACCTCCTTGGCGCAAAGGTCGAAGGTCTTGCCAAGGGCAGGAGATATCCGCTTCCGGATGACTGGCCGATTGGACAGTATCCTTTGCGCAAGGACTGGAAACCCCAGGATGAACCGGAAGTCAAACAGGAAAAATCAAATTAAAGGTGGAATACCATGGGCAAAGTAATGATACCAATCGGCCCTCAGCATCCGGCGCTCAAGGAGCCGGCAAGCTTCAATATCACTCTCGACGGTGAAAAGATACTCGACATGATCGTCAAGGTCGGTTACAACCACAGGGGTATTGAAAAAGCATGCGAGCAGAGGACCTACATCCAGGATATTTACCTGCTTGAAAGAGTATGCGGTATCTGTTCTCATACTCACTCCACATGCTTTCTCCAGGCAGTTGAGGAGATAGCGGCGCTTGAACTGCCAAAACGGGCCCATTATCTTAGAACCATAGTTGCTGAACTTGAACGCGTCCACAGCCATCTCCTCTGGCTCGGAGTCGCCGGACACGAGGTCGGTTTCGATACACTTCTGATGTATTCTTGGCGCGACAGGGAAATAGTAATGGACATACTTTCCATGCTCACTGGCAACCGCGTCAATTATGCAATGAACACTGTCGGTGGTGTCAGAAGGGATATATCGCCTGATCAGATCAAGACCATTCTTCCGCTAGTTGATATTCTTGAAGAAAGGACCAAGTATTATATTCAGGTCGCCTCAGAGGAGGTCACACTTATTGAGAGACTCTCTAAAGTTGGCACACTCTCCCACGATGATGCACTGAAGCTCGGAGCAGCAGGCCCTACGGCACGTGCTTCCGGACGTGATATCGACGTTAGACGTGATGATCCCTATGCAGCATATGCAGACCTTTCATTCAAGGTCATCACAGACAACCATAACGATGTCCTTGGCCGTACACTTGTCAGAGTCGGAGAACTCATGGAATCCTATAAGATGATCCGCCAGCTGCTGAAAAATATCCCGGAAGGTCCGATAGCTGTCAAGGCTCCTAGGAAAATCCAGGCAGGCGAAGCTCTCAGCAGATATGAGGCGCCAAGAGGTGAAGATGTGCATTATGTGAAGGCAAACGGAACTGACAGGCCCGAACGGGTGAAGGTCAGGGCCCCCACCCTCGCAAATGTGCAGGCTGTAGCAGCCATGCTTAAGAACGGATATCTCGCAGACATCCCGATAGTTGTCGCGGCCATAGACCCATGCTTCTCATGCACTGACAGGATGATGGTGTCCATGAAGGACGCGAACAGCCGCAAGGAGAATTTCATCGACTGGAAGACTCTCCGCCAGTACAGCATAGACTGGTACAAGCAGAACAGAGGCGTGGATATGTCAAAAATCAAAATTTCAAAGCGGTGGTAGGACAATGATATATACTTTGTTCAGCATATTAGTTTTCCCAGGACTTCTCTTCCTGAGTATATTCGGCGTAATTGCTGAATTCATTGACAGGAGGCTATATGCCAGGTTCCAGAACAGAATGGGCCCGCCATGGTTCCAGCCAGTAGCAGATTTCATCAAGCTGCTCGCCAAGGAGGAACTCATTCCCGAGGAGGCGGACGCCAGGATGTTCAAGATCCTTCCAGTATTCGCTGTTGCCGCAGCTGTAACCGCGTTCCTTTATATTCCTTTATGGAATACGGCATCATTGTTCTCATTCGAAGGCGACATCATCGTCGTACTCTATCTGCTGACCCTGCCGACCCTGACATTCTTCCTCGCCGGCTGGTATTCGACATCGCTTTATGCAATGATAGGAGCGGTCCGTACGCTCACACAGCTCTTTGCCTATGAAGTTCCGCTCTTCATGGGAATACTTTCCCCTGCGATTCTCGCAGACAGCTGGTCCCTTGAGGCGATAACCCGTTTCTACGGCGAACATCCCTGGTACGCCCTCTTCAACATACTCGGTTTTGCCGTTTCGGTCATCGCGATCCAGGGCAAGCTCGAAAGAATCCCCTTTGACATACCTGAGGCGGAAACTGAAGTCGTCGGCGGTGCGTTCACCGAATACAGCGGAAAATTCCTTGCTCTGTTCAGAATGGCCATAGATATCGAGATGGTAGTCTGTGCCGCACTGCTGGCAGCCGTGTTCCTGCCGTTCGGACTCGAGCTCCACCCAGTGATAAGCTTTGTGATTTTCATAGTCAAATTGCTCGTGATCATCTTTATAATGTCCCTTATGCGTTCGATTTTCGCACGCCTTAGGATCGACCAGATGGTGAACTTCTGCTGGAAATATCTCGCGCCGGCCGCCCTGCTCCAGATATTGATCAGCTTCATCCTGAAAGGAATACTCGTCCGATGATAAAACCTGGAAAAATGTTCGCCGAGGTCATGAACAACGTGTTCAGGAAACCTGCCACGGAGCTATACCCATTCGTCAAGACCGAAAAGCCTGACAAGTTCCGCGGAAAGCTCGAATTCTATTCCGAGAAATGCATCGGATGCAAGCTCTGCATGAAGGACTGCCCTTCAAACGCCATCACAATCAACAAGATCGGCGAAAAGAAGTTTGAAGCCATTATCGACCTCGACAAATGCGTATATTGCGCACAGTGCGTCGACACCTGCCCGAAGAAGGCCCTTGCTGCAACAAAGGAATTCGAACTCGCTCAACTCGTCCATTCCAAACTCAGAGTGACGCTCAATGCCAATATCGAAGTTAAAAAAACTACTGAAGGCCAGGCTTGAGCAGGCGGAACGTGTTGCAATAGTCGGTGTAGGCTCTGAGCTCAGGGCTGATGACATAGCCGGAACTCTTGCAGTCGATCACCTCGGCAAGCTCCTCAGGAAAAAGAAAACCTATTGCGGATTCCGTCTTCTCCAAGGATGCACTGCCCCGGAGAACATCACCGGCGAAATCAGGAAATACAATCCGACCCATCTTATAATGATTGATGCCGCAGACCTTGAAGCGAAACCCGGGACAATATCCTTGATCAAGCCCGAAGAACTCTCCGGAGCATCTTTTTCAACACATATGATGCCGCTCGAAGTAATGATTAATTATGTCCTGCAGTCGGTAAAATGCGAAATTATAATGATCGGCATCCAGCCCAAAGTCCTCGAGTTCGGCAAGAAATCATCAAAGGAAGTTCAATCCGCCTCCCTGCAACTCGCTGAAGACATCGCGGAAATATTGACTGCCAGATCCGCTAAATAACCCCAGAGCATTCCTGGGATTCCTTCTTCTATAATTGCAAAAATATAAAAAACATTGTTTAGTAATTGAATTATGTTGGAGTACAAGCTTTCTGCGTCCGTCGTCCTGTCCCTCGTAGCCTCCTAGGCGAAGTGGGAAGCTCCTTAGCGAAGTCGGAAGCTTGCGTAACTTCTTGAATACAAAGACAAACTAAAGTTTGTACTCCAACGAATACATTTCCGCAATAACCGTAAGGACTGTGCATGTTCCCGTGTTAAAGATGCTCGCAAAATTTTCAGAAGTCAATCTTTCAAAAGACCGCTTCAGGCGGAACGCAATTGCCTTTGGTGCAGATTCAAAGAATACTGTTGCCTGCATAATGAAAGATAAATCACTCTGTCTCATTTCTGACAATCACGGACCTCTTTCCGATCCTGAGTCAACGATGAGATTTGAAAGCTCCATTTCCAAGCTCTTAAAATCCACAAAACCTGATATTGCCGCAGTCGACCTGCATCCGGATTATTATTCGACTGTCTACGGTGAAAAGATTGCAGGTGAAAAAGGAATTCCTCTGCTGAGAATCCAGCACCATCACGCACACGCCGCCTCGTGCATGGCTGAACATGGACTTGAGGAATCGCTTGCCCTGGTATTTGACGGTACTGGCTACGGGACTGATGGAAACCTCTGGGGAGCTGAACTTCTACATGTGAATCCTAAAGGCTTCACGCGTTTTGCGACTTTCGCAGCCGCCCCCCTGCCCGGCGGCGACGCATCTGTACGCGAGCCTCTCCGCCAGCTCTTTGGTAGAATATTTTTTTCAAGCTGCCATGGCAAACCAAATCTCGATAGCTTCTGTCGTGTCCACGGTCTAAAACCCGATATCGCAAAGGTATGGCTCAAGCAGCTTGAAAAAAATATAAATTGCCCAAAATCCCATTCTGCAGGCAGGCTCTTCGACTCGGTCTCATGCCTTCTCGGACTCGCTCCGAAAATCGCCCGGGAGGCCGAGGCCGCGATCAATCTCCAGAAAGCCGCCGAAGCCTGCAAGGATAAGCCTGATGCTTTGCTAATGCCTTTCAAATCCTTTGAAAAGGATGGTCTTTTCTTAATTGATTGGTCCCCTCTCTTCAGCAATAATGTTATAAATTTTTCAGGGATGTCCCCAGCCCGGAAAAATTTATTAGCGTTGTCCTTCCATCACTCCCTTGCGAATTCCGCAATGAGGATGATTGATTTCGGAACTGCGAAGTTCGCAACGAGAAACATAGTCCTGAGCGGCGGAGTCTTCATGAACAGATATTTCCTTGAAATCCTTCAAGGAAATATTATTAAATCAAAGCTCAAGGCGTTTCCCCATGTAAGAGTTCCGACGAACGACTGCGGCATCTCTCTGGGCCAGGCCGTAATCGCAGCGACATCAGATTTGAACAATATATAATTTCCTTTCAAGACGTTTGTCTTGAAAGGAAATTATTCGGTCAATTTCGTCAGATAATCGATCCATGCATCCATTCCTTCGCCGGTCTTGGCGCTGAGCTCGAAGATGAATACTCCCGGATTTATCTCGCGGATATACTTCCGCATCTTCTTGATGTCACAGTCAAGATGCTTCATCAGATCCGTCTTGGTGATTATTACGAGTTTAGCGGTTGAGAAGATGACAGGATATTTGACAGGTTTGTCCTCGCCTTCAGGAACTGAAAGAAGGGCAATCTTGAAAGTCTCACCGAGATCGAACGCGGCGGGGCAGACAAGGTTCCCGACATTCTCAATGAATAGAATTTTGGTCTTTTTGTCTATGACATCATGAAGAACCCTGCCGACCTGTTCGGCGTTCAGATGGCAAGAGCTTCCAGTCTCGATCTGGTGGACCTTCGCCCCCCTGCCCTTCAGCCGTCTCGCATCATTGTCGGTCTGGATGTCTCCTGTTATGACTGCGCACTGAATCTTTCCTTTCAGCCTGTCGAGAGTCTTTTCGAGAAGCATTGTCTTGCCCGAACCTGGTGAAGAGATGATATTTACGGTTACGATGCCGTGCTTTTCAAAATACATGCGGTTCTCCTCAGCGGCAATGTCGTTTTTCTCAAGAACCTTTCTCTCAAGCTCGATAACCCTTCTGTGGCTTTTTTCTTCGTGATGATGGTGATCGTGATCGTCGCCGTGATCATGCGAATGGTGATGGCCGTCATTGTGATGATGGTGGCTATGCTTGTCGCCATCATGGTGGCTGTGCATAGTGCCGTCCTCATGGACATGGTAGCCATTAGGCAACTTTACCTTCTTTTTGCCCTTGATATCTATCTTGATGTTAGAACATCCGCAGCTTTCACACATAAAATTTCTCCGAAATTTTATTACTCAATCTCCATCGATTTGATTATCAATTCCCTTCCGCACACGACTTCGACATCTAATGAATCACATTTCCCGCATTTGGCAAGGGGGATCTCCGCTATGGTCTCCTTGCCGCAGGCTCTGCATTTCAACTTCATATCGGTGATTTCGACAATGAGCTTGGCTCCTGCCGCAGGAGTGCGTTCGGCCGCCATCGGGAAAGCGAATTTAAGGGCAACCTTCTCTACACCTGAAAATCTCCCGATGGAAATCCTGACGGAATGAAGCTTTGAGGCACGTTCATATTTCATGACCGCAGTTATCTGCTCAACGAGCGATGTCGCCAATGCCAATTCATGCATATTGAACTCCCCTAGCTCTACAGATCAACATATTTTCATCTCCTGGATTTTACAGGAATTCGTTCGTAGTCAATGTCGCAAGACATGTTCTTAAAGTAGGGACGGGCTTTAGCCTGTCCCATTCTTGATTTTTAAGACTTGGTACATGCTCCCTTCGACAAGCTCAGGACAGGAAAGCACGTACCTACTCTCAAGAACAGCCCTTGCGGGCTTGACTGCCGACGAATTCAAACCTCAACATATCCTCGGGAGCATTTCTCCTCGCGGAAGATCGACAATCCTCGCACCTCCGCCCAAAGTGCTCAGGATTACTTTCCCTGAGTTTCCCGTGACCGTTCCTATTACTGAAGCATTGCGCCCTTCTGGAAGTTTCTTCCATGACCGGACTATTTTATCGGCAGCGGATTCAGAGCATATCATTACCACCCTGCCCTCGCATGGGGAATTTAAAAGATCCAGTCCGAGCATTTCCGAAACGGCCTTTGATTCCCTTGAAAACGGTATTGACTTCTCTTCAAGGATAACTCCATACCGCATTACTGAGAATATCTCATTGAGAACAGCAGCCAGCCCTCCTCTTGTGGGATCGCGCATGAACTTGACATCGGCACCAAACCTCTGGGCAGAAACTGCAAGCCTTTGAACGGTCCCCAGGTCGCTCCTGGGACCTTTTTTTATGCCGATTGATTCACGGACGCACAGGACAGCCATGCCGTGATCTCCAATATTTCCGCTTACAATTACCTTGTCGCCTTTCTTAATCCTGCTTCTGCCAAGGGAGAAGTCCTTGCAGCGCTCGCCGATGCCGGTCGTGTTAATATAAATCTTGTCGCATTGTCCCCTGGGGACGACCTTGGTGTCGCCGGTGACAATCCCTATACCGCACTCATCAGCAGATTTCCTCACGGAATCCAGGATTTTCCGGAGCAAGGATATTTCGAGCCCCTCCTCGAGGATCATTCCAAGCGACAGCCAGAGGGGTTTTCCGCCTGCAACTGATATGTCATTCACAGTTCCATAAACACAGAGGTTCCCTATGTTACCGCCAGGAAATTCAACAGGCTGGATGACAAAACTGTCGGTGGACATTACGAGTCCGGTAGTTTTTTTGAAATCGAGGGTTGCGGCGTCAGGCAGATCACTCAACGGGCCTTTTCCGAAACGTGAAAGTATTTCATCCCTTACAAGCTCAGCGGAAAGTCTTCCCCCGCCTCCATGTGCTATTTGGATCCTGTCTCCCATTCAAACACCACCGTTTGTCTTGGCAGAGTATCTTTTGCTGAATTCCATGACGGGATTGCTGCCGTCCGGCAATTTGATTTCCTCCTTGAGGAAGCGCATGAACTCGGAGAGCCTCTCACGGAGTTCGGGATCTATGTCATGTTCAACACGGCATGCTATTTCATCGGCCTTGTCAGGATTGCAACCTAGGATTTCACGGTAGAATTCGGCAAGTACGGCATGCCTCCTGTGGAGTTCAAGGGCAATCACTTCTCCTTCCGGAGTCAGGGTGATGGTCTGACGGACAGTGTAGTTTACAAGCCCCAGCGACGTGAGTCCCTGCATTGCCTCTGTGACCGACGCCATCTTGATATTCAACTTCTCGGCGATCGCCTTCACGTGGGCGTGCTCATGCGCGAGACAAAGGGAATATATCGTCTCAATATAGTTCTGCTGGTTCAGTGTAAGTTCTATGTTTTTTTCAGCCATTTTATAAACTCCCAAGACACGCTGAAGCTGTGAACTCCAACGAATTTCAGATTTCCAGCTTGCCACGCCGTAGCATCTCAGCGAAGGCGGGTTTCAAGTATCAAGTTACCAGTTACTCCCCTCTTACCTTCCCCTTCTCCGCCTCGCATTTCTCCTGCAAGGATGAGATTTCAGAGGCGATCTGCTTCCTTATCTTCTCCTCGTCATCTGGAGTTTTTCTGATTGCCTCATCTATCGAAAGCTGGAGCTGTGCTATCCTGGACTTGTATTTGGATTCAATTCCAGCTATCGCCTTCTTCTGCTCGTCGGTAAGTTTTTTCATTGGTCCGCCAAGCCGTTCCATCGCCAGTTCAAATGAACTCTTCATAATAAATTTTACTCCGCAAAATTTATAACATTTCTTTTTCAAGAAAATAAAACATCAAAGCATTCAAGACAAGCCCATGAGTGATTTTTCCACCCTTTATAAGCTTTAGGACCTTTTCATGCGGGAGAAGGAGCGTCTCAATATCCTCGCCATCCTCCATCGATGTCCCCGATGTCTTTTTCGCATTGTCCACAAAAACCGTATAACAGACATTGTCCTGCAGGGCGGGATTCGGACAGACCTTCCCGATCATCCTTGCATTCTTTCCTTTGTATCCGGTCTCCTCAAGAAGCTCGCGCTGTCCGGCCGACAACGGATCGGAATCCGTCCTGTCTATGAGTCCGCCCGGAATCTCCAGCTCCCATTTCTTTGTGCCATGCCTGAACTGCCGGATCATCACCAGCTTGTCGTCAGGAGTCACTGCTATGATATTGACCCAGCCACCGCATTTGAAACGGTAGAAGTCGCCTCTCTTCCCATTCCTCGGACATTCCGAGTTGTCGACCCAGACTTTGAAGACAGGAGTCTCCAGTATTTCCCTTGAGGAATGAATTTTCCACGGCGTTCTTTTCATTTCTTCTTCATCGCATCGATGACAGGGGTGAGCTTCCTCATGAACTCACCGAATTTTCCGGAAGGTATCTGCTGTGCGGCATCGCTCGTGGCATTGACAGGATCCGGATGGGTCTCAACAATTATCCCGTCGGCACCGACGGCAACCGCGGCCCGCGCCAATGGGAGCACAAGATCAACTTTTCCGGCGGCATGGCTGGGATCGACAATCACGGGAAGATGCGTCTCCTTCTTTGCAACTGCAACCGCGCCGAGATCAAGAGTGCTCCTCGTCGCAGTTTCGAACGTGCGGATACCGCGTTCACACAGGATTACATGCGGACATCCGTGGACGACAAGATATTCGGCGGCGGAAAGCCATTCCTCCACAGTCGTCGCCATCCCTCTTTTCAGCAGCACCGGACGGCCTGCGTCCGCCACATGTTCGAGCAGATGGTAGTTCTGGCAGTTCCTCGCGCCAATCTGGAGGCAGTCAGCAACTTCGGCGACCTGTTTGACATGGGTGACACCCAGGACTTCGGTAACGACCGGTATGTTGAATTCATCCTTGATTTCCTTCAGGAGTTTCAGCCCCTCCTCTCCGAGTCCCTGGAAATCATATGGGGAAGTCCTCGGCTTGTAGGCGCCTCCACGCAGAATTTTCACCCCTGCCGCGATGATGTCCTTTGTCGCCTGCCTCAGCTGCTCCCTGCTTTCAATCGCGCACGGTCCAGCGATCACCTGGAAGCTGCCTGCACCGATCTTCTCCTTCCCGATCATGACGAAGCTGTCCTCCTCGTGGTATTCGCGGCTCGCGAGCTTGTATCTCTTCTGGATAGGGATGACATCCTCCACGCAGGGGAAGGATTTGAAAATTTCCAGCGACCGATGGATCTTCTCGTCACCGACGGCGCCAATCACGGTATGCTCGACGCCGCGGATGATGCGCGGCTCGTAACCGAGCTGGACGATCATGTTTGAAACTTCGTTTATCTTCTCATCAGGCGTATGCGGTTTGAACACGATTATCATATCTGCGGCTCCATAATTATTTTAGTCAAAATCACAGGTGAAAGCATTGTTTTTTATCAAAGGCATTGGCATAGTATGACCGTAATTTTTTGAGTTTCAACCCGAATCAGGCAAATTCTTATTATGGCAAAAGAAAAAATCCTGGCTGTGCTTGACATAGGTTCCAATTCCGTGGTCCTTCTTGTCGCCAAATGTCATGCCAGTGGAATTATCGAGCCCGTAAATGAAGTCTTTGCCATAACAAAACTCGGTAAGGGCGTAGCGCAGACAGGAATCCTCACCGAAGATGCAATCAACCGTACTCTTGATGTTTCGAAGGAGATGCAGGAGATCGCTGTTCATGAAGGCGCCGAAGACCTAATCATAACAGCCACCAGCGCTGTGCGCGAAGCCAAGAACAAGAGCGAATTCCTCGTAAAGTGCCACCAGAAGCTTAATATCTTCCCCCTCGCCCTCAGCGGCAAGGAGGAGGCGAAGTTCACCTATCTCGGCGCCACTTCTGAAATTGAAACCGAGTCGCCTCTGCTAACCGTCGACATCGGCGGCGGCAGCACTGAAGTTGCGTTCGGCACCAAGAACATCATGGTCGGCGCCCACAGCATGCCGATTGGATGCGTAGGCATCTCTGAAATGTTCAACATCGGCAAGGGGGAATGGATTCCACAGAGGATAGCTGCGAAAAGATTCATAAAAAGGCAGATGTTCTCGATAGTCGACAATGTCCATTCCTGGCTTGCGAGCCGCAGCCCGATCGTCATCGCCAGCGGTGGTACGGCCACTACTTTCGCCGCACTTCTGCTCAAGGAGAACGTGTATGACAGGAAGCATATCAATTCGGTCAAGGTCGAAAGCAAGATGGTCGCCGTGTATTCGCGCCAGCTTTCAAGAATGAGCATAGAGGAGCGCGTAAAGGTCCCGGGCATGGAGAAGGACCGCGCCGAAGTCCTTCCTGCAGGCCTTCTCATCCTCTCGGAATTCCTCCGTTTCTTCAACTTCAACGATATCCGCATCACCGCGAATGGCCTGCGCTACGGCGTAATGAGGCATTACCTCCAGAAATACTTCGGATAAAAATCCCGGATACGGGATTTTTATTATTGCAGAACAACTTCTATACCTTCGCTGTGTCTCGAGTCACCGTTAGCGTTTCAGGCCTGTCACCTTGTATTCTTGGAGATGAAAGATTAGGTTACAATTACGGAAGGTATATTTAATATCTACGGGGGTTTAGTTTTCATGAACATTCAGCCTGAAAGAAAGATCACGTCTGGCCCCGTCCTGGTATCGATCTGTCTTCTATTCGCGTTTTTGGCACAGCCCGCCGCCTGGGCAGGTCAAAGTGTGCGCGTGGGGATCTACCAGAACAGTCCGAAAGTATCCGTGTCCGAATCGGGGAAGCCCGAAGGGATCTTCATAGATGTGCTCGAATTCATAGCGGCGAAAGAAGAGTGGTCGATAGTGTATGTGACCGGGACGTGGGCGCAGGGCCTGGACCGGTTGAAGGCGGGGGAAATCGATCTCATGCCCGACATGGCTCTCACCCAGGAACGCGAGGCGATTTATACTTTCCACCGCGAACCGGTGCTGTCGGACTGGTTCCAGATATATACGCGGCATGAAAGCGGGATCCGCTCCCTTCTGGACTTGAACGGCAAAAGGGTTTCACTGCTTGACCGTTCGATCCAGCAGGATGCCTTTGGAAAAGCCGTATTAGGATTCGACCTGAAAGCGATACTGGTGCCAATGCCGGACTACAATGCCGCATTTACCGCAGTGGAGCACGGAGACACAGATGCAGTGATTGCCAACCGCTTCTTCGGCGCCATGCATGCCCGCAAGTTCAAACTAGGAGATACGGCAATCATCTTCAATCCGACCCGTCTCTATTTTGCAGCCCCAAAACAGTGCAACACTGCCATGCTGGATAGCATTGACAAGCACCTGCTGCGGTTGAAACAGGATCCGACATCCCAGTACTATCGATCCCTGCAGCGTTGGACCTCGGAGGAAGTCGGATTCAAATTCCCGATGTGGATCAAAGGTTCGATTATTGGCGCTGCATTATTGCTGCTGCTGAGCATTTTCTGGACCGTAACGCTGAGGAAACGGATTGCGGCCAGCACCAGGGATCTGGCATTGCAGAATGAACAGCTCCAGTCCATAAACAAACAGCTGGAACTCTCCGAGAAGGAAATCCTCCGCCTTAACAAAGACCTGCAGGTCCACGCAGAGCAATTGGAGCAGCGTGTGTCAGAGCGTACTGCGGAACTGGCTGTAGCCAAGGCGCACGCCGAATCCGCCGATCGCCTGAAGTCAGCGTTTCTCGCCACAATGTCCCATGAGCTGCGTACACCTCTCAACTCGATCATCGGCTTCACCGGAATCATGCTTCAGGAACTGGCCGGACCGTTGAATCCGGAACAGCACAAGCAGCTCGAAATGGTACGCGACAGCTCGCGGCATCTGCTGGCGCTCATCAATGACGTACTTGACATTTCCAAGATCGAGGCCGGGCAGCTGGAGGTGAAAAGCGAACAGTTCAACCTGAGGACATCAATTGCAAAAACCATAGGCATCGTGAAACCGTTGTCTGAAAAGAAGGGATTGGCGCTCCTGGAGGAAATTGCGCCGGAGATCGGCATGTTGTACAGCGATCCGCGCCGCGTTGAACAGGTGATGTTGAACCTCCTTAACAATTCCATCAAGTTCACGGAGCGTGGCTCGGTCACTCTCAAGGTGGAGATTATTAAAAAAGCTCTCCGCATTTCGGTCGCTGATACCGGCATCGGCATCAAACAGGAGGACTTCAGCACATTGTTCCAGCCGTTCCGGCAGATTGATTCCGGACTGTCCCGACAGCACGAAGGCACTGGACTGGGGCTGGCCATCTGCCGCCGGCTTGCTGAATTGCTCGGAGGAGAAATCAGCGCAACGAGCGAATGGGGCAAAGGCAGCGTATTCACATTAATTTTACCCTTGAAAGGACCAGGAAAATCATGAAGAGGAAAATATTGCTCATCGAAGACAACGAACAGAATCAATATCTGGTGACGTTCCTGCTCGAGAAGCATGGTTACGAGGTAATACCGGCCATAGACGGACCGATGGGCATCGAACTTGCAGGACGCGTCCTGCCGGATTTGATACTGCTCGACATCCAGCTCCCCTCCATGGACGGATACGCCGTCGCCCACGAACTCCGTTCCAATCCTGCCCTTGAGAACACCCCGATCATTGCAGTGACCTCTTATGCCATGACAGGTGACCGCGAGAAAACGATCGCAGCCGGTTGCAACGGTTACATTGAAAAACCGATAAATCCGGATACCTTCGTGTCCGAATTCGAACACTTCATCGAAGGATCGCAAAAGGAGCCCCCGCAATGAAGACTAACCGGATCCTGATTGTCGACGACAAGGAGGAGAATATCTACTTTCTTCAAACTCTGCTGCAAGGCAACGGTTACGAGGTTGACGCCACATCGAACGGTGTTGAAGCACTGGATAAGTCGCGTAAGAATCCGCCGGACCTTGTCATCTCCGACATCCTCATGCCGGTAATGGACGGATTTGCCTTGTGCCGTGAATGGAGGAGGGATCTGCGTTTGAATTCAATCCCGTTTGTCTTCTATACCGCCACCTACACGGATGAGAGGGATCAGGAATTTGCCCTGAGCATAGGGGCGGAACGGTTCATAGTTAAGCCGCAGGAACCTGATGTGTTCATTGCGATTATCAGGGAAATCATCCTGAAGGGTATAACTCCTCAGCCCTCTTCTGCGGCGACAGTCCGGCTTTCGACCGGATCAACAGGAGAAGATGAGTCAGTATATCTGAAACAATACAATGAGGCGCTCGTCCGCAAATTGGAAATCAAGATGGAGCAGCTGGAGAAGACCAACCGCCAGCTGGAGCAGGACATTGCCGCACGCAAGAAAGCGGAGACGGCGCTACGCGAAAGCGAGGAGTGTTTCCGTTCCTTGGTGGAACTCGCACCAGAAGCAATTTTCGTCCAGAACAAAGGTTTGTTTATCTTTCTAAATCCAGCTGCGCTAAAGCTTTTTGGCGGTTTAAAATACGAGGATCTTCTCGGTGCTGAATTAATGATGAGGATAGCTCCGGCGTGGCGTGAAATTGTCCGAGGACGTATTCGTTTGCAGCAAGAGACCGGAAAGGCGGCACCTCTTATGGAACAGGAATACCTGCGTCTCGATGGTTCGCGTGTTTCTGTCGAGACCACCGCGATAGCAGTAAAGTACCATGGTTGCGATTCGCATCTGGTATTTGTCCGTGATATTACCGAACGTAAGCGCGCGGAAGATGAGAAAGCGAAGCTTGAGAATCAATTGCGCCAGGCGCAGAAGATGGAAGCTGTTGGACAGCTTGCTGGAGGCGTCGCGCATGATTTCAACAATCTGCTCCAGGTTATAAATGGATATACACAGCTCATGCTCCTGACATCCTCTGCTGATGCCGCCACAAAGAACCAAATGGAGGAGGTGAAAAAGGCTGGAGACCGGGCTGCCAACCTCACACGCCAACTCCTCACCTTCAGCCGCAGGCAGCTCCAGCAGGCCTCAATTCTGGATCTCAATGCAATTGTAGCCGATATGCAAAAGATGCTCCGAAGGCTCATCCGCGAAAACATCGTCATGCAAACTGTATCCGCCCCATCGCTCAAAAGGATCAAGGCGGATCCTGGGCAGATCGAACAGGTGATCATGAATCTTGTCGTCAATGCACGTGACGCGATGTCCGGCGAGGGCAAGCTGACCATTTCCACAAACAACGTAGAACTCGATGAGACCTATGCCCGGAGCCGCCCCAACGAAGTCAGGGCTGGCTCCTACGTAATGCTGGCGGTGAGTGACACCGGATGCGGAATGGACGAGAAGGTAATGGCGCACATGTTCGAACCGTTTTTCACCACCAAGGAACAGGGCCAGGGCACAGGCCTGGGGTTGGCCACCGTGTATGGAATTGTGAAACAAAGCGGCGGTTTTATTGATGTTGAAAGCAATATCGGAGAAGGAACCACGTTCCGTGTATACCTGCCCCAGGTATTGGAAAAGGATTTGACCTTGGAGGAGGGACTGGCCACATCATCCATGCCTCGAGGCACCGAGACAGTCCTGCTCGTTGAAGACCTGGAAAATGTCAGGTCTCTAGTCATGGTGATGCTGCAGTCTATCGGTTATACAGTACTTTCGGCTTCCCACGGCATCGAAGCGCTGGAAATAGCAAGGCATCACCGGAAAACGATCCATCTCCTCCTGACCGACGTGGTGATGCCGGGGATCAGCGGGCTGGACCTTGCAAAGCGTATGTCCGCCCTATGCCCGGGAATGAAGACCCTCTTCATGTCCGGTTATGTCGATGACGCAATCATCCGTGACGCAATGAAGGACTGTTACATCCAAAAGCCCATTGCGATGGGTGATTTGTCCCGCAAGGTGCGCGAGGTGCTTGATAGCGGACAGGGAAAATAATTTTTATTCAGCAGTTTGAAAAATGACTGGGGAGGGACAACATGGGAAAGTACAGGATTATCATAGTGGACGACAAGACGGAGAACAACTACCTCCTGCGCGCACTTCTGCAAGGCAACGGTTACGAAGTTGAAACTGCCACCAATGGCGCCGAAGCGCTGGACATGGCACGTAAGAATCCTCCGGATCTTATCATCTCCGACATCCTCATGCCGGTAATGGACGGATTTGCCTTGTGCCGTGAATGGATGAAGGATCCGCGTTTGAAGTCAATCCCGTTTGTCTTCTACACCGCCACCTACACCGATGATCGGGACAGGAAATTTGCGCTCAGCATTGGAGCTGAGCAGTTCATCGTCAAGCCGCAGGAACCGGATGTGTTAATAGCAAGCATCAGGGAGATAATCAGGCAGGAAGTGAATCCATCCTCAGCTCAGGCAAAACCAGAAACGGACTTAGAGGGACAGCTGCCGGCCAAGGAGGAATCAGTATATCTGAAACAATACAATGAAGCACTTATCCGCAAGCTGGAAGACAAGATGGAACAGCTGGAGAAGACCAACCGCCAGCTGGAACAGGACATTGCCGCACGCAAGGAGGCAAATTTGGCGTTGCAGGAAAGCGAGGAACGCCACCGCCTCCTTTTCGACACCAGCATGGATGCTATATTGCTCACGGCTCCGGACGGAACGATATTTGCGGCAAATCGGGCCGCATGCAGGATCTTCGGACGGACTGAAGAGGAGATCGTACGGCTCGGGCGGAACTGTATTGTGGACACCTCCGATCCGCGTCTGCCTCTGGCACTGGAGGAACGCAGCCTGACAGGGAAGTTCAGCGGAGAGCTCGGATTGATCCGTAAGGATGGCTCAATATTCCCGGCGGAAATATCCTCAAGCATATATAAAGACAAGGACGGACATCTCAGGACAAGCATGATAATCCGCGACATCTCCGAACGCAAGCTGGTGGAGGAGGAGCATGAGAGGCTAAGGGCCCAGCTGGTCCAGGCACAGAAGATGGAAGCCATCGGCAGGCTTGCGGGAGGAGTAGCCCACGACTTCAACAATATGCTGACAGCGATCCTGGGACATGCGGAAATAGCCATGGGCAAGGTGGGGACGGCTCAGCCGATCATTGAAGACCTGCAGGAAATCCAGAAGGCCGCCAGCCGGTCCGCCGACCTGACCCGTCAACTGCTGGCATTCGCCCGCAAGCAGACGATCACTCCGAAGGTGCTCGAGCTGAACGCAACAGTGGAAAAGATGCTCAAGATGCTGCGCCGTCTCATAGGTGAAAACATCGAGCTTGCCTGGATGCCGGGTGAAAATCTCTGGCCGATCAAAATGGATGCATCCCAGCTCGATCAGATTCTTACGAATCTCTGCGTCAATGCCCGTGATGCCATATCGGGCCCGGGCAAAGTCACAATCGGGACGGAAAATGCCGTCTTCGATGAAGCTTATTGCGCCACCCGTGAAGAACTTACCCCCGGAGAATTCGTTGTTCTCACCGTAAGCGACAATGGCTGCGGTATGGACAATGAGACACTGACCAATATTTTCGAACCGTTCTTTACAACAAAGACGATAGGGAAAGGTATCGGCATGGGAATGGCCACCGTATACGGAATCGTCAAGCAGAATAATGGATTCATAGGCGTAAGCAGCGAGCCGGGAAAAGGCGCAACTTTCAAGATTTGTCTGCCACGGCACGAAGGCAAGGCCGAAAAACTCAAGTCAAAAGGTCCAGCGGCTCCCATCACACAAGGCCACGAAACCATCCTCCTGGTAGAGGACGAGAAGGCGATCCTGAAAATGACAAAGACAATGCTGGAAGGTTTCGGGTACAGGGTACTGGCCGCTGAAACTCCGGGCGAAGCGTTCCGTCTGGCAGAAAAACACAACGGCGATATCCATCTGTTGATTACCGACGTGGTCATGCCGGAAATGAACGGAAGGGATCTTGCCAGGAACCTCATGACCCTCTATCCTAACCTTAAACGCCTGTTCATGTCCGGATATACGGCCAACGTCATTGCCAGCCATGGAGTTCTTGTTGATGGCATACATTTCATCCAGAAACCTTTTTCGAGCAATGACCTTGCAGACAAGGTGCGCTCATCCCTGGACATCCATCGGCCACGGAGGAAGGAATAACAGCCAGATGGCTGAAAACACATCAACAGGCTGGAAAGCCTGTCTTACTTAAAACGAGAACTTCACGTCGGAGAGGCGCTTCTTGAACTCGTTGAGGACGCGGTCCTCTTCCTTCTTACCGCCCTGCGCCACGAATGTCGCACTGAACCGGACGTTGTGTCCGACATCGTCCCACGGAACGGTGCTGATGAGCTTCTCCTTGATCATCCACTGGCTGAATTCCTCGGCGTTTGCGAACTTCGCAGAATATTTTCCTTCGGCGGCATTCGGACATTTTACGTAGAGATAGAATGAGCCTTGCGGAACTTTCGCGGGGAAACCAATCGACTTGAGAGTCTCGACCATGCTCTTCAGTCGGCGTTCATACTTCTCCGAGATAGCAGGTGTTATCTTCGCCTGGTTGTCGAGTGCGAGTATCGCAGCCTTCTGGATCGCAGCAAACTGTCCACTGTCGGCATTGTCCTTCACGTTCGCGAAGGCCTTGACGGCAAGTTCGTTGCCGCATACCCAGCTAAGGCGCCAGCCCGTCATGTTGAATCCCTTCGACATGCTGTGCAGTTCGACCGCGCAGTCCTTTGCGCCGGGAATAGAAAGTATGCTGAGAGGCTTCCCCTGGAAATTAAGCGGAGCATAGGCGGCATCGAAGACGATCAGGATATTGTTCTTCCTGGCGAATTCCACGGCCTTCTCAAGCTGTTCGACGGATGCCGAAGCACCTGTCGGATTGTTCGGATAATTGAGATAGAGGAGTTTCGCCTTTTCACATTGTTCCTTGCTCAGCGAATCAAGATTGGGAAAGAATTTGTTCTCCTCGCTGAGAGGCATATTGATGACTTCACCCCCGAGATACTGCGTCCATGTGCCCATCACAGGATACCCGGGGACTGTCATGATGGTGATGTCGCCGGGATTTATGAAACATGTCGGAAGAAGTGAAAGGGCGGCCTTCGAACCGATCGAATGACATATCTCAGTATCGGGATTGACCTTGACATTGTATAGGGCCTTCATGTAACGGGCGGCCGCAGCCTTGAATTCACTTATTCCATTATCGGTGTATGTGCGGTTCTCCCATTTCGCGGCTTCCTTGCAGAGCGCATCGACGACTTCAGGGAAGGCCATGTCGTCCGGCTCCCCTACTCCCATGTCGATTATCTCTGCTCCGGGATTCGCCTGGAGCGCCGCGCGCTTCGCCCGTTTGATCTTCTCAAACTTGTATATCTTCGTATCCTTGCCGAACTGGTCTCCGCCAATCCTCCGCGCAAAATTCTTCTGTAAAAAAGATTCTGACATTTTATTCTCCAATGTATTGTCTTCTGTTATATTTTTTTTGCGTCCGCAAAAAAAATATCAGTGGTGCGAGAAGCATCTTTCCGGTGCATGTACCAGCGCCACTCCGAGTTCGTTCGCGCGCTGGATCACTTCCGCGTCCTTGATCGAGCCCGGAGGCGATATCATCGCGGAAACTCCGGCCTCCGCGGCAACTTCAACCGCGTCGGGGAACGGGAAGAATCCATCGCTCGCCATCACCGCATCCTTTATGTTCTCGTTGCCCTGGTACTTGTTGTTGTATTTCCAGACGGCCTGTTCGACGGCGCCAACCCTATCCTGTTCGCCTGTGCCGACGGCAAGCGTCTGGCCGTTCTTCATTATCACAACTCCGTTTGAACGGACGCTCAGGTTTATGTACCAGGCCGCGAGAAGGTCTTCCATCTGTCCGGGCTTGGGCTTTACGGTTGAAACGACAGTGCCGAGATTCTTGCTTTCAGCTGCAGCAGGCTTGAGATCCGCCACCGACTTGAGGTGCGTAAGCAGAGGGGCGGCAATTACAATCGATCCGTCCGCGAGAACTTTCACAGTGTTGTGCGCGTCCGAAGATTCGCCCACATATCTCGGAATGTCAGTAAGCTTCCCGCATTTGATGATCCGTATCTGCTTGTTCAGCTTGTACTTTTCAGAGTCGTTGAAAACGCTCAGGGCGTATTCGTCAAAGGACGGAGCGACGACACACTCCACAAAAGTGGTCATTATTTCCTTTGCGGTCTGGGTGTCGAGTTCAACATTGAATGCGATGACGCTCCCAAAGGCAGCCCTCCCGTCGCAGTCGCGGGCCTTCTTGTATACGTCGCAGATGGTCTCTTCGCCGCGCTGTACGGCGGCACCGCTCGGATTCACGTGTTTCATGACGGCGCACGCGGGCCTGTCGAAGTATTTCACTATGTTCAGGGCGTATGAGATGTCCTCGAGGTTGGTCTGCGAAAGGCCGCTCTTGCCGGTCTTCAGTATCTGCATGTCGCCTATTGTGCAGGGAAGGCCTTCAGGCTTGTAGTAGGCCGCCGGCTGATGGGGATTGGTCCCGTAGCGCAGGTCCTCGACCTTCCTATACCGCTTCCCGCGAATTTCCATGACATCCTCGAAGCTGCCCACGTTCTTCGAAAGATATGTGTTCCTGTTGATTGATGACTCAGCCATATGTAAATCTCCTGTATTAATTTTTATGGGAAAAGTAAATCTTATATCTTATAGAGTTTTTTTCAACACTGTTGCCATATAATTTTAAGAGTATAACTTCGGGAAAAAGCATCATTGACTGGGCGAAACGGCGAAACGATGGTAGAATATGAGGATTGGAACCTGTAACAGAGAATACGATACTTGATGCTTGATACCCGCCTTCGCTAAAATGCTACGGCGCGGCAAGATTGAAATTCGTTGGAGTTCACGGCTTTCCGTGTCCACCGTAGCATCTTAGCGAAGGTGGAAGCGTGTCTTATAATCTAAAATTGGCAATTGGCAATCTGAAATGAATATTCTCATCCTGGCATATCACCGAGTCCTGCCAAAGCCGTCTTCAGCGGCCGTCAGCGCCGACGTCTTCGAACGGCAGATCGCCTATCTCGCCAAAACAGGATACAGGACCATCGGCACCGAGGAACTCGCCCTGTTCTTCAGCGGCAAACTTATGCCTCATGACAAATATGCAATGCTGACCTTCGACGACGGCTGGGGCGACAATCTCATATGGGCGACCCCGATCCTGAGAAGATATTCCACAAAAGCCGTGCTGGCATTGAACACGGGCCTGCTCAACGCCAAGGGGCGCAGCATCCGCAGCGACTTGACATATGAGATAATCGATTCGAAGAAGGCGCTAGAAGATGCAGTGTATGGCAGGGGGGCCAGGCCCTTTCTTAACTGGAATGAAATCCTGGAGATGCATAATTCCGGCGCCTGGGAGATCCAGGCCCATGGCAATTCCCATTTCGGCTGCTACTCCAGTTTCGACAAGATAAAAGGATTTTATCCGGAGAAGCCCCATTGGACGATGGAGTTCGCCCTTGGGGAACCGCCATTTCCCGGAGCACCGAAGGTCTCCTTCAAAAGCATTCTGTCCAACAAAAGGACTGTCATGAGCGAAGACCTGAAGGATTCCCTCAGGAAGGCCAGTTCCAACACTGAAAGGATCAAGCTCTGCCAGGAACATCAGTCCCCAGTGAAAGTACTCGAGTCCGACGAGGAGTTCGAAAAACGTATTGAGGAGGACATGACAGCCTGCAGGAGGACGATCCTTGAGACTCTCGGCACTGAGACGTCATCGCTCTTCTGGCCCTGGGGGCAATATTCCGACACGAGCATCCGCATCGCAAAAAAATGCGGGTTCAAGATGCTTTTCACCATGGAGAAGGACGCCGTCACGGAAAAAACCTCCCCCGACATGATCCCCCGGATCGCCGCGCCTGCGACCCTCGCAGGCTTCAAGAAACAGCTCGCCATCTACTCCAGCAATATTTTTAGAAAGATTAGAAATCTTTTCTAAAAATATACCTTGACATTGCACTAACATATATTATATAATCCTCTTGATGAAAGTTTTCCCTGTTCGTAGTTAAGCCATTATTGGCTGTTCTTGAGAGAAAGGGAACACGCAATAACATGAAAAGCATGACGAAAGAAAATCCCATCCTCTTTGCAGGGCCGGTTCCGGCAGGCTTCCCCTCGCCTGCAAGCGACTACATCGAAGGCAAGCTCGACCTGAACGAACATCTGGTAAAGCATCCGGCAGCGACTTTCTTTGTCAGGGCTTCGGGGGATTCAATGACAGGCGCCGGGATTTTCCATGGTGACATCCTGATAGTCGACCGGGCGCTGAAGGCGTCTGATTCGAATGTCGTGATCGCCTCCATCAACGGCGAGTTCACCGTGAAGAGGCTGCGCATTTCCGATGGCGGAATATCGCTTGTCCCGGAAAACAAACATCACAAGCCTATCGAAATAAAAGATGAAAGCGATCTCAGGATATGGGGCGTGGTGACGTATGTGATACACAATACGGTGACTTGATACGCGATACTTGAAACTTGGAATACGAAATTGGAAATTCGGGAATTTAAAGGAGCGCCGGCGTCTCGCCGGCAATTAGAACTTTATTCAAAATTACAGGCGAGACGCCTGTACCACATTATTGAACTGAGGAATGGAAGACTCTTGTTGGAGTTCACAGCTTTAGCGTGTCTTAAAACTGGCAATTGAAAATCGGAAATGTTCCCATGTTCGCCCTGGTCGACTGCAACAACTTCTATGTCTCGTGTGAACGGGCCTTCGATCCGAAGCTCGAAGGCAAGCCTGTCGTAGTGCTTTCAAACAACGACGGCTGCATAGTCGCGCGTTCCGAGGAGGCAAAAGCGATCGGCATAGGAATGGGGAATCCGTTCTTCCAGGTCAGGGATGTCATCGACAGGTACGATGTCCGCGTCTTCTCCTCGAACTACACGCTCTACGGCGACATGTCGAACAGGGTGATGTCGATACTCTCTGAATTCGCCCCGGAAATAGAAATCTATTCCATCGACGAGGCGTTCCTGGACTTCTCACACCTCAAGTCCGGCAGGATGGAACCGCTTGCCTGCGAAATCCGCAAAAGAGTAGGGCAATGGACGGGGATTCCCGTCAGCATAGGCATCGCCAAGACCAAGACTCTTGCGAAACTCGCAAACCGGACAGCAAAAAAGAATCCCTTGTCGGGCGGCGTGTTCCTCTTCGACAATGACGAAAAAATAAAAGCCTCGCTTGCCAAGACCGAGACTGCAGATATCTGGGGTATAGGAAGGAACCTCTCCTTGCGTCTTAAAAAAGAAGGGATTCACACCGCATTGGACATGGTAAATGCCGAAGATTCGAAAATAAGAAGGTTGCTCGGCATCTGCGGACTTCGCACGGTCATGGAGCACAAGGAAACCCCCTGCATAAAGCTCGATGACGCCCCTGCCCAGCGGAAAAGCGTCTGCTGTTCCCGTTCCTTCGGAAAGGACGTTTCAACTCTTGAGGACTTGTCCGAGGCGGTTTCCTTGTACACGGCAGATGCGGCGGAACGGCTGAGGCATGAAAAGCTTTCCGCTGGGCTGGTCACGGTATTCCTTGACACTGGAATCTTCAGGAAGAAATGCCCGTACTACTTCAATTCGGCCAGTCATGAAATCCTTCCTCCTTCAAATTCCACCGGGGAGCTCATACGGTACACGCTTCCGCTCCTGAAAGGGATCTTCAGGAAGGATTTCATCTACAAGAAGGCTGGAATCATATTCACGGAACTCGTCCCTGCAGGAGCTGAACAGCTTGGTCTCTTCGATCGAAAATCTGCGGATCTCGCAAAAAGCTGCATGCTTTCGGAGACAATAGACTCAATAAACAGGCGTTTCGGGGACGGCAGCGTCTTCTACGCAAGCGAAGGCGTGAGCAAGAGCTGGGCGATGGCAAGGGAAAGATGCTCTCCGCACTACACGACAAGATGGGCTGAGCTGCCGGAAGCAGGATGAAAAACATTTTTGATTTAAAGAATCTCCGGCCCGCCACGAGGCGACGCAGGGCGTCCGTAATACCCCATTGCTTGCGGCGGAGATAGGCTGGTCGCCAGGAGGATTCTTTAGGGAACCTCTATTGGTAAAGGCAGAACATTCTTGGGATTAGCATGAACGTATGGAACCCGAGCTTGAATGGAGCCACAATCCCCGCCCCGATATTTGAACATCCGTTTGCGAAAAGGCCAAAAGGCAATCCAAGGGTGACTTCCAGGAAACCGACCGGGAGCAGGAAAACCCCGATCATATCCTGTAATATATAAGGTGTTCCCTTGGCTGCATTTACCAGGCCCTTGAATGCGTACTTGAGTGCGGCTTCGGCAACAGGTATCGCGTATGGCAGTATTATTGGCGCAAGTATGCCAATCGTCACCGGATCCATCGCCTTGGCCTTTGGAATTCCAGTTCCCATGAAGGCAATGGCCACCAGAACGATAATCAGCAGTCGTTTCATGGTGACCGAAAGGCAACAGATGGAATTTTCAATTTTCATAATCCGTTGAAAGTAATCCGGAATTGGCGAAGAGTCAAGATTGCCGACCTGGAATCAGCAAGCTATTTCTTGCTGCCTGTTCAGTTCGAGCCACCGCGCTGAACGCTCCATCATCATCCACATTGCGACCTGTCCGCCTCGGGGGGGGGGATGCGGGGTTGGATGAATGGCAATGGTTCTGCGGATCTACTTTCTGTTTTTCCAATACCCGGGTTTTCTATGCAAGTTCATTATCGCCATGATTCTTATTTCACTTTCTGAGATGCGATAAAGAATTCCATAAGGGAAGCGGCTGGTAAGGCAACGTCGTGTTCTGGTATCAATCGACTCCCATGCCAAGGGGAATTGGCATACTCGCTCGATCGTAGCATATACTTCTTCGGAAAAAGAAAACCCAAGTCCAGTCTGGCAACTTTCATAATATTCTATTGCCGATACGAGTTCAGTTTCAGCAAGTTCATGAAAACTGAACCTCATTTGCCAAACCTTTTCCGTATTTTTCTGAAAACTTCTTCGCCAGGAATTAGTTTTGCTTTGCCTGATTCAATGTCTTTGCTTCTCTTTTCAACTTCTTCTGCCCATAACTTGTCAATTTCCATCTGCGTCGGCAAATTCGCACTATGGAGGAGTTTATCTATAAGAACCATGCGGTCGTCAGCTGGCAAGTCGAGGGCCTGTTCGTAGATCTTATTAGTCATGGCTAAAGATGTCATTGGATAACTCCATTTTTCATATGATACCACAGATAATTTCAATTTCAATTATCGGTAGCATTTCCCCCTGATGGGTATGCAAGGGACTTCCACCCTCTAGTAGAGCGCACTGCCGGGCGCACACGCCATGGCCTTCCACCGCGATCCTCGCGGTGGGGAGCAGCAAACCTGTTAAGAATTTATCTCTTGTCTTTCTTTTGTATTTACGTCAGGCGTTTTGGCCTGACCGCGGGAGTGCGCGTGACAAAGTCACCGCTTTCTCTTTTAGCCCTGAAAACAAAGCGCAGACTGCATGAAATTCCCTCCTTTCTTAATGTTTTAAGAATCTGCTGGCGACTGTAAGGAGTCAGCAGAACATTCACTTGTTAGCGACCTTGCTTTTCTTTTTCTGAAATATCTTCATGAATGCTCGAGAGGAGAAGTTCAATGTCTTGCAGATGTTTCCCGGGGTCATTCCCGAGGTAGAAATGCATGATGAAATATCCATAGCTTGCAAATTTCTTCACCATCACGGAAAGTTGTGGCGATTCACCTGTGATCATCAAAAAAACATCGTGTTTTGGAGAATAGAATTCTTTCTTTATCCGGTATTCTTTCTTGATTATGACATCTGCAATAATCGAAAGGTTATCAACCTTGATTGCCGCCTTCTTATATACTTCAATCTTTTCAACGGGTTCGGCAGGTCGCTGTTTTACTTGAAGAAGCATGTATACTTTAGGGGAGGATGATTTATCATCAATGAAACCTCCTTGAAACTGATATATTGCGGTTTTTCCATTATTAAGTGTCTGCATCTTTGAATCGGGCATTGGAGACCAGTCATTCGGAAGAGTAAAACTGAAGTGTCCAGCTTCAGAAAAATACTTTTCTCTTTGTTTCTCCTCCCCCGTGGCCATAGGTAGAAACAAAAAAAGAAATACAAGGATATTGATAAATATTTTCCATTTGGAGTCCGGAATCGACTTCTGGGGAAAAAGCATTTTGCACCCCTTGGATTACTTGCATTACGATGCGGTTAACTAATGAAAATCAGCCTCAATTCGCATGGAATTTAGCACGCCGACGGAGTTGATGCAATCTGTATCGACGAGTTAACTCATTACGACGCGACATACTACAAACGAGATTCGAAGAGGAAAAGCCACAGGCAACCGACGAGACGCCGGCACTCCGTTACTCGTTCTTTCTTGCTGTGTAATGGGTGTGCAGGAGTTCGTGGGCGAGATGGCTTCCGGGTTCGCCTAGGAATTCACGGTATAGCTTCTGGATATAAGGATTCTCATGGGACTTGCGGATCGTCTTGTTGCGGTCCTCTTCGTAGATCGCCTGGCGGCGCTTCTCAAGGATGCTCGTATCTCCATGGATATATGGCTGGCCGCCGCCGTTGAGACAGCCTCCGGGGCATGCCATGATTTCAATTGCGTGATATTTCGATTCGCCCCTGCGTATCTTTTCAAGAAGCATCCTGGCGTTACCGAGTCCTGACGCTATCGCCACCCTGATTTCCTTGCCGGCTACTTTTACAGTCGCCTCCTTTATCCCGGAAATTCCGCGTATCTCCTCGAAATCAATATCATTGAGTTCTTTTCCACTGAGCCAGTCGGCTGCTGTGCGAAGGACGGCCTCAAGCACACCGCCCGTCGATCCGAATATCACACCGGCACCGGTTGATTCACCGAGAGGATTGTCAAAGGCGGAATTGCGGAGGTCGTTGAACTGGATTCCCGCCTCCTTGAGCATGTTCGCAAGTTCGCGGGTGGAGATCACGATGTCCACGTCCCTCACTCCATCCCTAGAGAATTCCGAACGTGCCGCCTCGTATTTCTTGGCGAGGCATGGCATGACGGACACGACTGTTATTTCTTTCGGTTCAACACCGAGTTTCTTCGCATAATAGGTTTTCGCCATTGCTCCGAACATCTGCTGGGGCGACTTGGCTGTCGAAGGGATATGCAGGAGGTCCGGGAACTGATGCTCGAAGAATTTGACCCAGCCGGGGAAGCATG